>Ga0209292_1006018_pt1 | contig 12140 bp, 14 predicted proteins | sample GOMGulsemesocosm_2_FD_184634 | JGI IMG/M metagenome (GOLD analysis project Ga0209292, IMG submission 184634) | Methane-oxidizing microbial communities from mesocosms in the Gulf of Mexico - GOM9C Gulf of Mexico (SPAdes) (version 2) | ecosystem: Environmental > Aquatic > Marine > Cold seeps...
TCGGAACCTGAATGGTACAAGTTTATCAAGCAGGAATTAAAGGTGGTGTTAAGTGTTGTTTCCACCCGTTTTTTTAGATCCAATAATACGGGTGTCCAAGGCAAGGCCGTTTTTGTAATTTTAGAGTAGGTATACGAAAAATCAGTATCTCCATACCAAGCAATTTTACGTTTAGTGGTAATAAGTTTTCCGAAAATAATAGCCTGGTCATGTTCCCAAGCGATTCCATCCATTAGTAATTGAAAATACGTTTCCGCTTCTTTAGAAGACATCACAGGACCATAATAACGCACTTCGCCATCGACAGGCAAAAGGTTTGGGTACTGCTCTGTACTAAACAAATCCATGGTGTTTACCTTTTTATTCTATACACATTAAACAAATACACTTTGCGCTTCTCCATTCCTATTATCAGCCCAAACAATACAAAAGGCAAGACAACAAAAACAAAGGAGTCACTCAGAAATGCTGCAGATGACTCACTTAAAAGATGATCCGTATAAAAACCAAAGAAAAGGAAGGCAATAGCACCTCCAGTTATAAAAAATACAAGCAGCGCAACAACTATCACCGATTTGCGAATTTCTGCAATTAAATCATTCGGGTGATAACTATCTTTTTGATAGCAAGCATCGCACGTTAATGCAATATCCCTACCTTCATACATAGACAACTCGCCTCTGTCCGAATAATTTTTGGTCGTTATAATTTCTGCCTTACACTTTTTACAATAACAATAAAGTCTCATATAATGATATAATAGAGTCCAACAATCAGCATCAAGACAAGAGCCAAAACCAGCATATGTTGCCTACGTTCTTTTTTTATAGTATCTCTAATTTTCTCTTTTATTTCTGTCAATACAGCAGGAGAAACAGTTACTTTCGGAAGTTTTCTCCCTATCGACTTTTTAAAATCCAACGGACGATTCCTTCCTTTAAATTTCTCTTTATTGGACGTTTTTCGAGCACGATTTTGCCGCATTCGATTGTTCATGTCCGCCATATGTCCACCTCCTCCACTCATAGGTTATTTTTTATTTGTTACAGGATCTCCACAACTAGCACAGAAAGGTAAATGCACAAAGTTCTCCTCGCCGCATTTCCCACAAGGTGTAAACAATTCCAAACCACAAAAACGACAGAAATTGGTCACTACACCATAAGACATATGTTGCTGTTTTTTACTAGAAGGTTTGTCCCATTTTTTTACAATAAAATCTTTCCCACAAGAAGGGCACATATGATTGTCCAAGGCTTTTTCAGCCGTTTCTGTTTGTACTTTTTTTGCACGTTCTGTCGTTGGTGCTTTGAGTTCCTTCTTTTTACGTTCTATAAATGCTTTAATTTTATTGATGGCATAAATTCCAAAGACTACACTTAAAATAATCCCAACAGAATATCTGATATAACCACCATAACTAGGTAAATATGGCACCAAACCAACGAAGAAAGCATAGAATGAAAAGAGCACAAACCCTAAAAACAAAGGCCAGTACTTATGTTTTCTGAATTTGACGATAAAAAAGATTCCGATTAATAAAATAGGAAGAATAAATAACAAGCGAATTAAAAACACTTTTAGATTGTATTTTTGAATAGCCTTGGATTGTAATTTATAGGCATTCTCTCTTTCTAAGGACATGCGTTCCTTAATAATCCTTTGTTCTTTTTTTAACAAATAAACTTCGTTGTTTAATACTCCGAGTTCTTTTTCCCAGTCTTGCTGTGTTTTATAATAAGCATCCAATTTATTGGCTCTTTTCAGAATGGCTTTATCTTCTTTTGGAGACCCAATAGTTTTACGCGCAGCCAACCAATTATCAAAAGACTCTTTGGCATTTTCATAATTATTATTCGCAATATTAAGGGTATTTTGGATACTCTTTTGCTGTTCTCTTTTTACATCAATATCGGCATCAATATTTTTAATCAATTGCTTTTCTTTTGCAATTAAATCAAGATTTTCAAAAGCCTCCAACTGCGGTCTTTCTTTCCACTGATCCACATCGTCCATTAATTTTGCAGAGAGTGATATTAAAAATCCACAAAGCACTATGGCGATGAAATAATTTATAAACTTGGATGTTTTTTCTAATTTTTTATTGTTGAATTCCATAAAATAATTTCAATTTGAAAACCAAAGTACAAAAAAAACGGACAATCAGCCTAAGCTCATCATCCGTTTATTTAATATGTATAGAATAACTGACTACATTTTCAATAACCAATTACGTGCATCTACCTCTTCTTTAATAATCGCATTCAACTCCGTTATCTTAACACGTTGTTGCTCCATGGTATCACGGTGACGAATAGTTACACAATCGTCTTTTAAAGTATCGTGATCCACCGTTATACAGAATGGTGTCCCTAAGGCATCTTGACGACGGTAACGACGCCCTACAGCATCTTTTTCATCGTAAGTAACATTAAAGTCCCACTTTAATTCTTCCATAATTTTACGCGCTACCTCTGGTAAACCATCTTTCTTTATCAAAGGAAAAATAGCCGCTTTATAAGGTGCCAATACTGATGGTAATTTTAATACCGTTCTAGACGTTCCATTTTCTAATGCCTCTTCTTGCAAAGAGTTAGAGAATACTGCCAAGAACATACGATCCAACCCAATAGAGGTTTCCACTACATAAGGTGTATAGTTTTTATTTTCTTCGTGGTCAAAATACTGTAATTTTTTACCAGAAGCAGACTCATGTGCTTTCAGGTCAAAATCAGTACGTGAGTGAATTCCTTCCAATTCTTTAAATCCAAACGGGAATTTAAATTCAATATCCGATGCAGCATCCGCATAATGCGCTAATTTTTCATGATCGTGGAAACGGTAATTATCTTCACCCATTCCTAATGACTTATGCCATTTTAAACGGTTTTCTTTCCATGCTTCATACCATTCTTTTTGAGTTCCTGGTTTTACAAAAAATTGCATTTCCATTTGCTCAAATTCACGCATTCTAAAAATAAATTGTCTTGCTACAATTTCGTTTCTAAATGCCTTTCCTGTTTGTGCTATTCCAAAAGGAATTTTCATACGTCCTGTTTTCTGAACGTTTAGGAAGTTCACAAAGATACCCTGCGCTGTTTCAGGACGTAAATACAAGTCCATGGCAGAATCTGCACTGGCTCCTAATTTAGTTCCAAACATCAAGTTGAATTGTTTTACTTCTGTCCAGTTTTTAGATCCAGACAATGGGCAGCCAATTCCTAATTCTTCGATCAATGCTTTTACATCCTCAAGGTCTTCTTTTTCCAAAGATTGCCCCATACGCTGTAAAATAGCATTTCCTTTTTCTTTGTATTGTAATACACGTGGATTGGTTTCTAAAAACTGTGCTTTATCAAAAGAATCTCCAAAGCGTTTGGCGGCTTTTTTAACTTCTTTTTCAATTTTAGTATCGTATTTAGCAACGTAGTCTTCGATTAAAACATCGGCACGGTATCTTTTTTTCGAATCTTTATTATCAATAAGCGGGTCATTAAAAGCATCTACGTGGCCGGATGCTTTCCAAGTGGTTGGATGCATAAATATGGCTGCATCTAATCCAACAATATTTTCATTCATTTGCACCATAGCTTTCCACCAGTACTCACGAATGTTTTTCTTTAACTCTACTCCGTTTTGTGCATAGTCATAAACCGCACTTAATCCATCATAAATTTCACTTGATTGAAATACATATCCATATTCCTTTGCATGTGAAATTACTTTCTTAAATTTATCTTCTTGTTTTGCCATTCAGCAAAAATAAATATTTTATGAGAAATACGGTTTTTATGGGAAGAAATTTACTTATAATCTTCTTCTTTTGTTATCAAACAACACTATTTTCACAAATTTCAGTGAAAAAAGCACCTCAATGGGTTTCTGACATCACTTTAAACAGCTCACATACGTTTAAAAAAAGTGATATTAAGAACGGAAATTTAATGTTGTTGTATGACAATCAGGTGAACATTCCACTACAATCTCAATATTATAGGTTTAGATACGAAATAACCAACGAGGCAGGAATACAATCTATTTCAGAAGTGAGTGAAAATTATGACCCAAGTTACCAAAAGTTACATTTTCACCACATACAAATCATTAGAAAAGGAAAAACCATCAATGCGTTGATTCCAAACGATTTTGAAACCATGCGTTTAGAAAACAATGCAGATTCCTATATCTATGACGCTTCCCTCACCTCACTCATCCATTTAAAAGATGTAAGAAAAGGAGATATTATAGACTACGCCTATACCATAGACGGTAGAAACCCTGTTGAAAACGGTATCTATACTAGCGGATTTTATTTAGGATACTTCTCTCCTATTGCCCAAATACACATCAAGCTAATTCACAAGAAACCACTAAATTACAAATTGTTTAATTCCGAGCAGAAACCTACGATCACCCAACAAGGAGCACAGCAAATTTTCACTTGGAACTTAACCAACATTAAAGCGGTAGAAACAGAGGACAATACTCCGGGTTGGTATTTTGATTATCCCTACGTTTCTCTTACAGAATACAATACTTGGGAAGAAGTGATTCTTTGGGCGGACACCTTGTACAATCAAAAACAAAAGCCACTCTCTAAACCATTGATTAGCGAAATAAACAGCATCGCAAAAGCACACAAAAGTAACGCAAAAAGAGTGAGTGCGGTCCTAGATTTTGTCCAAGATGAAATCCGATATCTAGGGATAGAATCAGGAATAGGAAACTATAAGCCATTTGCTCCATCCAAGGTGTACAAACAACGATTTGGCGACTGCAAGGACAAAAGTTTACTCATGGTAAACATGCTCAAACAAATGAACATTACCGCCTATCCGGTATTAATTAACACCTACAAAGGAGATAAAATTCTTAATTCACTTCCTTCTCCAAAAGCTTTTGACCACTGCGTGGTAATGGTAGATTTAGATGACAAAAAATATTACTACGACCCCACGATAACCAAACAAGGAGGCGATTACAAAAACACTTATTTTCCCGATTATAAATACGGACTAATTATAGCTAAAAAGTACCATGATTTAATAGAAATACCTTTTAAGGACAATTCGAAAACCAGCACTTTCGAAACCTATAAATTAGGTGAAATTAATGGAGGAGCTACATTGAACGTTTCCACAGATTACTTTGGAAAAGATGCTGACGCCGTGCGAAGTTATTTAGAAAATTCAGACCTATCGTCCATTAATAAAGATTACGAAGATTATTATGCCAACTATATCCTAAATATTAAAAACAATAAAGATGTAGCATGGTCTGATGACATTGAAAAAAACTCTCTTACCGTTAATGAATCCTACACTATAGATAGTTTGTGGATTCCGGATTCAGAAGGAACATCTACGATACTCGCAGAATTTTACACTACCAGCATTAATGACATACTTACAAAACCAGACAGAACGGACAGGAAAAGCCCTTTTGCCCTTAGATACCCTTTAAACAAATCTCACAACATCACCATTCAACTACCAGAAGTATGGAATATAGAGAAAAATGACTCAGAAATTAACAGTCCTTCTTTTGACTATTCGTATGATGTAAATTATACAAATGCTAGTAAAGAGATCGTAATTAACCATCATTTTAAAACAAAAAAGGATGTGGTACCTGTATCTGAAATAAAAGCATATCACAAAAAGATTACACAGTTAGAAAACGAGCTGCATTATATGATTTCTTACAATGCAGATTTGGTGAACAGCATTAATTCCGATCATAAAAAACTGGCACTACAAGTAGGTAAAATCATCCTGCTTTTACTATTATTATATGGGGCTTATTGGGTGTATACAAACTTCAATCCTCCCTCTAAAAAGATGGACTATCAAACTAAAGAAACCAAGATTGGTGGTTGGCTAATTCTTGTTGGAATAGGAATTACTACCAGTCCATTTTTTCTTTTTATTCAAAATTTAACTTTAACAGAAGACGAATACAACTCTTATATTGCATTTTTTAGTGAACATTCAGAAAACTACAGCCTTGGACATGGGACTGTATTACTACTTATCATATTTTTAAACACACTATTATTGGCCTATAGTATTTTAGTAGCTGTTAGTTTTTATAACAAAAGAAGTAGTTTACCCTATTTAGCGGTGAGTTATTTTGCATTAGCAGTGCTTGTTCAAATTATAGATCAATGGTGGGTATCGGCTTTAGAAACAGATTTCAATCTTACAGAAACGCATAATATCGAATCTACAAAAGAACTTACAAAAAGTATCGCAGCCTTGTGTATTTGGGGGCCTTATTTCTTTATTTCAAGCCGTGTTAAGTCAACCTTTACAAACCAATCAACTAAAAAAGAGGAACCTGCCTAAGCAAATTCCTCTTTTCTCAACAATTAAAATAAGACTGTTTTATTTTAAAACAATGTTAGATGCTCCTACAAAGCGATTGTCTAAATAAACATTTACAGTATAGCTACCCTTTGCTATTGCTTTTCTGTCTAATTCAATCAATGAAATAACGTCCATATTTGTATTGTCATAATCAACAATAGTACGGTCGCTATAACCTACTTCGTTTCCATCATCAAAAGTAACTGTTCCTTTTTTCGCCAAAACAGCACCTTTAGAATCTAAAATTTGAATTAACGCAATACGCTCACCTTTGTCAGCGATATCATTTTGTGCTACTCTAAAATTAATTCTGAATGCATCCGTTCTTCTAGCTCTGGTAGTTTCTTTTAACTGACCATTTGTACGCTCACGCATAGAAATAACATGAATAGCGTTTACGCGTAATACTGATCCTTTTACTACGGTATTTTGCAATTCCGAGTTTTGTAAAGTTAAATCATCATTCTGAACTGTTTTTTCCAAAATTTGGTTATTTGCAACACCTAAACTGTCAGTTAACATACTGTTTTCAGCAGCTAATTCAACCACTTGCTCAGACAAACGGTCATAAGACGCTTGCATGTTTGCAATCTCTTTTCTGTATTTGCGAATTAAACCGTAATTGGTTTTTTTCAATTTTCCAATCGATTCTTGGAACGTTACAATGCGGTCTCTTTCTGCACGTAACTCATCAGTAATCTCCGTATTTTGAGCGATAGCTTCATCATACTTCAATACCATTTTCTTTAAATCGTCTTGAATTTCAAGTTTCTCTTCTGTAATAGCCGTTGTTAATTTGGTATGCTCTTGGTTGCTATAATAAATATAACCCAAGGCTCCTAATAAAAGAATTGCTAATACAATTAGAATTGCTTTGTTTGATTTGTTTTCTGTTGTACTCATAAAAAAATAATTAATTAAACTTATTGAGGGAAACCTTCTAACGTGTCACTATGTTAATTATTGTACTTTTTTGCAGAAATACACAAAGGCCGGAGGCACATTTAAAGTGACAAACTGAATACTAACATGTTGACCGAAAACTTTTTTTACATCTTTTTTATTCTGAAGACTATATTGATACTGAATAAACCCTCCATTACTTCTTAAAACATCGTGAGTATTTTCTAAAATCTCTAGTGAAACATCTGAAGGCATAATAGCCAAAGGAAGACTAGATACCACATAATCTACTTGTTCAAACCCGTGTTTCTGAATTACCTTTCTTATATCAGCAGCAGATGTTTTTACCATAATTAACTGCGGGTGATTATAATTAGATAAATGATTGTAAAAAACAGCGTTAATCTCAAAACAAAACAGGCGTGCATCTGGATGCATACGGTTTAGAATTTCCTTGGTGATAATCCCACTTCCTGGACCAAACTCCACTAAAACTCTCGCCGTTTTAAAATCAATACCTGCCAACATCTTCTTAACTAAAAATTTTGAACTTGGAACAACAGTACCAGAGGTTCTAATATTTTTAATAGCTTCCCTAAAAAAAGTAATCCTGTTCTTCAATGATATAGCGTTTTTATTTTTTGTAACTTTCTCTTCGAAAATAGGTTATTTATGCAATTTCTAAAAGATATATTTTATATATTTTTTCCAAACTACTGTTTGGGATGTGATCACACACTACACAATTACGAATCTTATTTATGTACCTATTGCCGTCACGACCTAGCACTGACTAATTTTACAAATGAAACCGACAATAGATTGGAGCGTTCTTTTTATGGGCGTATTAAAATTGTAGCCGCCTCTTCACTTTTTTATTACGAAAAGCATCATAAAGCCCAAGAATTAATACACCTTTTAAAATATAAAAACCAACAACAAATTGGTGTTTTTCTAGGTGATTGGATGGGGGCTGAATTAAAAAACAGTCCTCGCTTTAAGGAAATTGATTGTATAATACCGGTCCCTTTACATCCAAAAAAATTACGTAGCAGAGGATTTAATCAACTAGACAAATTTGGAAAACGTTTAAGTTATCATCTAGAAATCCCTTATGTAGTGGATGTGCTAATAAAAAAATCAAAGACATCAAGTCAAACTAAAAAAGGAAGGTTTGCACGGCTAAAAAACACCGAGGAGATTTTTACACTTCAAGAAAAACACAAACTTAAAAACAAACATGTGTTGCTTATAGACGATGTAGTAACAACCGGCGCCACAATGGAAGCTTGCTATAACGCGCTTGATCTTATAGAAGGCGTTACTGTTAGTTTAGCTACCATGAGTTGCTCTAAATTTTAACGATAGATAGTTGCAATACAACTAAAACAACATTATTAATTACTTATCCGTAACTGTTAAAAAATCAGGAAATAATGTAGGTGCTAAATCACGTATAGGTTGATATAAAATAGAAGCTTCTGTAGCTTCTTTAGAAGTAAAAGGCAAGGTACTATTTAGCTTATCAAAAATAATTAATGCAATACTTAATATCAGTCCAATTTTCAAGACCCCAAACACACCTCCTAAAATAGTATTTACAACTCCTAACGCCGCAAAATCGGCAATTTTCGTAAATATTTTACCCAATAGCGCAATCACAAACACAATAACAGCAAAGGTAATTGCAAAAGATACAATAGTAATATAACGTTCTTCCCAAGACACATGTTCCGTTAAATAATTGGCTACAAAATAAGAAAAGTGAATGGCTCCATACACTCCTGCAATTAAAGCAACCAAGGAAGCAACCTCCACAAACAAGCCTTTCATTAATCCTCTCACAAATCCAAAAATTAAAAGTACTGCTAGTATAATATCAACTGTATTCATGAAACCCGTTTTTTTTGTAAATATACATTTTTTTAGTTTGTATCTTTGCCTCAAAATTCAACAAACATGTCAAGAGATATTCAGTTAAAAGAGGATTGGAAAACGTTGGTAAACAATTTATCAAACCAATTTAATGATGGAGATGAACTTACCATGGATGCCATTATTTACTTAATCGGGATTCAGGAATTAGGACAAGGAAAACGCGATTATAGCAAGGACGAAAAAGTAAACTTAATGCACATTGCAATTTGTAGACTACTTGAGCCATTTGGCTATTACGAATTTGATTATTTTGACAATGACAACTGGCCTCACTATAAAATAATAAAAGAATTGCCTGCCCTAAAAGCAGGAGAACAATCCGTATTGATGAAAGAAGCCATTGTAAATTATTTCAAAAAAGAAGAGGCTTAATTTACGATAATAAGCATTCCGACCAAGCGGATTTGTAATCCGTTCGTTTAGTAAATTTGCGCAAATCAATACAAAAGTACCATTTTAAGTACTTTTTATTATCTTTGCATTATGGAAACAGTAAACTACACAGACTTTCGCTCCAATTTAAAACATTGGTTTGACAAAGTAATAGATGATGTAAGTGATATTATTATAAAACGAAAAGGTGGAAAAGACCTCGTTTTAATATCATTAGACGAATACAATTCGTTAAAAGAAACAAGCTATTTACTTACGGGTAAAAACAGGGATATTTTATTGAACTCTATCAAAGAATTAGAAGCAGGAAAAGGTCTTGAAAAAGAACTCCTTTAATCATGAAAATCACGTGGTCATCAACTTCCTGGAACGATTATTTGTATTGGCAAAAAGTTGATAAAAAAAACCTAAAACGCATCAACGAACTCATCAAAAACTGTCAAAGAACCCCCTTTGAAGGTATCGGAAAACCAGAAGCATTAAAAGGTGATTTACAAGGTTATTGGTCCAGACGCATTACCTCAGAACACAGGCTCGTTTACAAATATGAACATGAGCAATTACTTATTGCAGCTTGCAGATATCATTACGGAAAATAGACACTTCATTTAAAAAGTAACCACCGCTCCGACCGAGTGGATTTGCAATCCGTTCGTTTACATAAAAAAAATCATTCTCTTAGGCCTCCAAATCCATCATCAACTCCTCATAAATCAACGAAAAAGTTTGATTTTTTAAGGCGTTTCTATCTTTGGACCCCATTCCTACAGTAGGAATTTTAGTATGTAATTTTGCGCGTAACACTCCTGGTTTTCCACTAAAAAAAGTAAAAGAAAACAGTCGTTTACAATCATATAAAGTAACAGGCACTACAGGTATTTGATGCTCGATAGCCAAGCGAAAGGCGCCATTTTTAAAATCACTTAACACCACACTTTCATCATCAGGCACTAATCCTTCAGGAAAAATACAGATACTCATCCCCCCTTTTAACCGTCTATTAGCTTCGTCAATTACCTCCTTTGCACTTTTACTATTTCCTCTGTCTATTAAAATATTTGTCTTTTTATAGAAATATCCAAAAACGGGAACTTTAGCAATCTCTTTTTTTCCAATAAAAACAAAAGGATTTTCACTGATCACATACATTAGCATCACGTCCATCATAGAGGTATGATTGGGACAAAAAAGGTAACTTTTTCCCAATGCTAAGGTCCCTTCTTTTTCCAAGTCTACACGGAAGCCCATGACAAAAAGTATGGTTTTAGACCACGCCCGAGCCATTTTGTAAAAAATAGGATACCATTTTTCCTTTGACACGATAATCAGCAGCACAGGAAATACTGCCAACACAGAAAAAAACACCCATCCATAAAACCAAATTCGCCAAACAAACCTTCCTAAATTCTTAAAAAATCCCATGCAAAAAATTATCTATTGTTAAAAACGTCCCTATATGACGTATTATTATAAGCTCCGCAAAAATAATATAAATAGATTTAACAAGCCCTTGCAACAATTATAAATCAATAATGAAAGGATTTCAAGCAGATCCAAATTTTAATGCTTAACTTTCTAACTTATTAACTAAAAGAGACTTTATGGAATTTTTGTATTTTATCCTTGTTGGAGCAGCCGCTGGTTGGATTGCTGGAAAATTAATGAAAGGTGGAGGTTTTGGCTTCCTACGAAATATCGTTTTAGGAATTGTAGGTGGATTTGTAGGCGGATGGGTTTTCGGACTTCTAGACATCAACTTAGGAATGCGCCCAATTATAGGTCAATTAATTACCTCTGTAGTAGGGGCGGTAATCTTACTTTTTGTTGTAGGATTGTTTAAAAAATAAAATTTAAACCCTTCAATAATAAAATCGGCAATTGCCGATTTTTTTTTGGTTATTATCCGTATTTTTGTCCACGAAATATACAATTATGGCAAGAGTTTTAACAGGTGTACAAAGCACCGGAACACCACATTTAGGAAATTTATTAGGCGCAATTGTTCCTGCAATTGAGATGTCTAACAATCCTAACAACGAATCGTTCTTATTTATTGCAGACATGCATTCGCTAACGCAAATAAAAGACGGAAACGAACTAAGACAAAACACGTATAGCACCGCTGCAGCCTGGCTTGCATTTGGATTGGACATCAATAAAACTGTTTTTTATAAGCAAAGTGACATTCCTCAAACCACGGAATTGACCTGGTATTTGAGTTGTTACTACCCTTACCAACGATTAACACTTGCACATTCTTTTAAAGACAAAGCAGATCGTTTAGACGATGTAAATGCGGGACTTTTCTCCTATCCAATGCTAATGGCAGCCGATATATTATTATACGATGCCGATGTTGTACCTGTAGGAAAAGATCAATTACAGCATTTGGAAATGACACGTGATGTAGCGAGTAGATTCAACCATCAAATGGGAGATACATTTGTTCTTCCTGATGCAAAAATACAAGAAGGAACCATGTATGTTCCTGGTACCGACGGAGGTAAAATGAGTAAGTCGCAAAACAATATCATCAAT
>Ga0209292_1006024_pt1 | contig 12135 bp, 10 predicted proteins | sample GOMGulsemesocosm_2_FD_184634 | JGI IMG/M metagenome (GOLD analysis project Ga0209292, IMG submission 184634) | Methane-oxidizing microbial communities from mesocosms in the Gulf of Mexico - GOM9C Gulf of Mexico (SPAdes) (version 2) | ecosystem: Environmental > Aquatic > Marine > Cold seeps...
CCTAATTTCTTGACTCGGTCAGATGGACTAATCACATCAGTCAAACGAATACCAAATTTATCATTCACAACAACAACCTCACCATGAGCAATTAAAGTTCCATTAACAAGAACATCCATTGGCTCACCAGCAAACCTATCTAACTCAATTACTGAGCCTTGATTAAGTTGTAATAAATTTCTTATATTCACTTGTGTTCTTCCAATTTCCATAGAAACTGTCACAGGCACATCTAGAATTACATCTAACTTAAGATCATCAGGAGAAATATCAGCTTTAATAGGTGCTTGTTCTCCCTGCTCTTCCAGCTCACTAAATTGTGCTTTAGCTAAGTCTTCTGCATTACTTTGTTCCTGTAAGGCATCACCCCAATCAGCATCTCCGCCAGCTTCAGCATCTGTTTGCTCTTGCATTGCATCTGCCCAATCGTCGCCAACGGGCTCATTATTTTCACTCATTACATTACCTAATAACTTTCATGTTTATAAACAGGAAAATTAATCCTATTATAAAAAACTTACATCGAATCTTGTGTTAATTTTTCTGTTATTTGAATGGCATAATTACCATCAGATAAACCAACTTTACCTTTAAAAACAGAGACTCCTTCTGCTTGAAGAGTAACCGTTTCTGGCATATCTATTGGAATAACATCTCCTTTTTTAAAGTTCATCACATCCTCAATACTCATTGTTTTTTCAACCAATAAACTATTTAATGCAACTTCACTTCTCAATACCTCTTTTCTTAAGCCTTCCTGCCAACTTCCATCCACTTCACCTCGATCACTACTCACTGCATCTAACAAATCACGAATAGGTTCAATCATGGCATAAGGCATTGCTATATTAATATCACCACCGCCACCTTCTAGTTCTACATGAATGGTAGAAACGATAACAATTTCAGCAGGACTTACTATATTGGCAAACTGTGGGTTTACTTCTGAGTTCATATATTCAAACTCAAGATCCATCACTGGCTTCCAAGCTTCTTTTAAATCTTTGAATAGTAAATCAATAATTAAGCGAATAACTCGCATTTCAGTTGGTGTAAATTCACGCCCTTCTACTTTGTTGTAGAACTGCCCACCGCCACCAAAAAAGTTATCTACCGCTGTAAAGACTAAGCGAGGCTCCATAACAATCAATGCACGACTCCGTAAAGGAGCAAACCGAACAACATTCAAGTTAGTGGGTACAAATAAGCTTTGAATATATTCAGAAAATTTTAATACCTGAATACCTGAAATAGAAATCTCTGCTGATCGCCTAAGAAAATTAAAAAGTGAAATTCTAAAATAACGCGCTAATCGCTCATTGACCATCTCCAAGGTAGGCATTCTGCCTCTAACAATTCTTTCCTGACTGTTAAAGTCATACTCTCTAATACCACCCTGGTTTTCTTCCCCGTCATCGCCTTCTGTTTCTACATCACCATCATCAACACCGTGTAAAAGTGCATCAATCTCATCTTGTGATAGTAAATCTACTGTAGACATAGCTTAAACACCTTGGCTAAACATGGTTTTCTGACATATATTTCTTAATAAAACGATACAAACAGCTTTATTAAGCATTATTAGCGATTCTTTAAGCAATCTCTCTCACCTTTAATTTACTTTTAATTTCATCATCTTAATATTTATAATTACTGCATAACAAATGCAGTAAAAAATAAATCTTTTACTTTATTTCTTCTCGTCATCCGCTCCATCACTTTGCCAATCTCATCCAGCATTGTTTCACGAAGCGCTTCTTTTCCTTCTCGTGTTTTTAAATTAGCTGCGCCTTTTGCACTGATTGCCATCAATAAATTATTCCGAATCATTGGCTCATGCTTTTTTACCGCATCAAGTGTTTCTGTACCTTTAACCAGTAAAGAAACTGATACCTGGATTAAACTAGCCCCCGAACCTTTTGGAAAATTAACAATTAATGACTGACTCATATCGTAATAGAGCTCTTCATTTGCAGCATCCTCCTCTTCATCTTCAATGACTTCTTCAACCTCTTCTGCTTGCTCTCCATCTACAGCTTCGGAATCTCCAGCCATAAAATAATATGCCGCACCACCACCTACTATCAGTAAAACAACTGCAATAATTATAATTAATTTAGAAGATTTTTTTTCTTCACCCTCAACTTCTTCATTTTCAGCCATCTGCTTTCCTATTTTAAATTATGCAAAATAAAGACCAACTAACTAATAGATATAAAATTCAACAACATAAAAAACCTAAACAAAACCAGTTGGTAATTTAAGGATAATATTATATTTCATCATTTTAGAAAAATCGGAATATTATAGAATTATAGAGCAAACTGTTAATTTCGCCGCACTTTAAGCAATTAGTTAAATAGATATTTATTATTTTGAAATCATACGGCAACACAAGAAAAAAATCTTTTTAAAAATGAGTAATAAAATACCATTTCCTGTTTCTATAAAACAAAAAAAGGGAGTAAAGCAATGCTTTACTCCCTTTCAGTGAGTTTTTAGAAGAAATTTATACTAAAATGCGCAACCAGATTTAACACCCAGTTTTTTTAAAACAATGGCTAAAGGACAAAACCCTGTAAAAGCCGCTTGTAACAAGTTCAACCCAACAAAACCAGTAAACCATAACCAGTTAATTGAATAAAAAACTGCTAAATTAACACTTATTAATATAAATGCCCCTGCAACAGCCATCACCCATCGTTCTATAGTCATTTTATTCCCTACTTTAAACGAACAACGCCCATAATTTTAAGCATCATTCTTTCATAAAAAGGCTCACTGATACCTTTTCTAATTTTACGCATAAAATATTTTTCAAAGCCTATTTTAGCTATATGCACCCAACGCCCATGGTTTGACCATGTAGTATTTCTAGGTGGGATTTGTGGAACAGCTAGGAAAGCAACACCAGTATCACCCAAATCAGCTAGACATAACGCACTTAAGCTAGGGATATCAGAAGGTTCTTTACCTGCTAATTGGTCTTTAATATTGTGGGCCGTAGCGGTTACCATTGACTCAATCATATAACCAGTTTTTGGCGTACCCACTGGAACAGGTGTTTTTTCAACAGGTGGTAAGGCAACACAAACACCAACTGAATAAATATTATTAAAAGTTGGATTACGCTGATATTTATCCACAAGCACAAACCCACGTGGATTAGTTAAACCTTCTGCACCTGAATTTCTAACCGCATCAATCCCTGTAAAAGCAGGAAGCATCATAGAATGTTTAAACGGAAGTTCATGAGTTTCCTTAACCTCAGAGTTTTCATCAACTTCTGTGACATACATCATTCCATCTTCAATTTTATCGACTTTGGCATTAGTAACCCATTTAATCGTTTTGTCACGCAATGCACTTTCTAATAACCCTTTAGTATCACCAACACCACCTAAACCTAAGTGACCAATATAAGGCTCTGAAGTAACATAAGTAATAGGTACTTGATCACGAATTTTTCTTTTTCGTAATTCAGTTTCCAAAATCATCATATATTCATATGCAGGGCCAAAACATGATGCCCCCTGAACAGCACCAATAACAATAGGACCAGGATTCTCCATAAACTCATCCCAATCTCTAGATGCCAATTCTGCATGATCAACATGACAAACCGATGAAGTATACCCCTCTGGCCCTAACCCTGGAACTTCATCAAATGCTAATCGAGGCCCAGTTGCAATCACTAAATAGTCATAGGCAACAGCAGTTCCATCAGCCATTTCAATTTGGTTATTTTTAGGATCAACTTTGGTTGCTGCTTTTTGAATAAACTCAATCCCTTTCTTTTTCATGACAGGGGCAAGTTCAATTTTCAAATCTTCAGGCTTACGCCACTTAGGTGGGATCCAAGGGTTAGAAGGTACAAAGTGAAAAGTGGGTGAATCTGAAATACTAATGACATCATGATCTTTACCTACCATCTCTTGCATTTCATAAGCCATTGGAACACCACCAATACCGGCACCTAAGATAACTATTCTAGCCATAATTTTATCCTCATATTTATATTGAAAATGCGCTATTATTATTGTTATGCATTTTAAAAAAAAATTAACCCGTCTTTGTTATAGTATTTAAATAACAAGAACCAATTAAGATATAGTGCAGTAAGAATATTAGCATTTACTAAAATAGTCAATAAAAATAATTTATATTACCTCCCTTCAGTTTTCCCCAAACAAAACTGGACCATCTTTTAACTTTAAAATTCATACTACTTAATGAATAACTCTGCTTCCATTTTTATTGCTGACGACAATGAAATTAATCGGTTTTTACTGCAGTCACAGCTAGAAGAGAAATATAATAACTTAACCTTTGCTGCTGATGGAAAAATAGCGCTTAACTACTTGCAGCAATATAAATATGATCTTATCTTGCTTGATATTCACATGCCTTTTTATAGTGGCTTAGAACTGATAAAAATAATTAAAGAAGATAGTTCTATCAATCAATCTACCCCCGTTATTGCGATAACAGCACAATTCTATAATGATGAACAAAAAACACTTATTGATGATAAGTTTGATGAATGCCTAATAAAACCTATTTTATTAGATCAATTAGATGAATTGTTTGCATTATGGTTGCCTAAATCAGTGGCAGCAACAGCCTATCCAGTTTTGACAGAAACTGATTACGCACCATCCCTATTACAAAGAACATCTGGAAATAAAACGCTAGCAACGACTATATTTAACAAACTGTTTATTGAACTACCTGAACAATCATTACTGATTGAACAAGCCTTAAAAGCTAACGAGCTTATCCTTGCTAAAGATATAACGCATAAACTTCATGGCTCTGTCAGTTTCTGTGGTTTTTCTGATATACAGGTACTTGCAAACGATTTAGAAAGTAGCCTTTTAAAACATGAGACATATTTAATTACTACTAAATTTGATCTACTTAAAGAGAAAATAACTTACTTTGCTTTACAAAAAGAAAGTATATTTTTGCAGCTACAATCGTTGTAATCCTATATTTTTTGCATAAAAAAAGCCCTAATAGGGCTCTTTATTGATAAATAATATGACTCTAAACAAATCACGGGTAACTATAAGTTATATAGCCATGATGATGAAAATAACTGATCAATTTACTTTAGCTGATCAAGAACCTCTTGTGCAGCCTTTTTTTGTTCCGTACTTCCTTTTTCCAGTACTTCTTTAGCAATATCAACAGCAGCATCTGCATCCCCCATATCTATATAAGCTTTAGCTAGATCTAACTTAGTTTCTAACTCATCCATATCAGTTAAATCAGAAACACTTTCATCTAGACTAATAACTGGATCAGTTTCAGGAGATTGGGATGGTACTTCAGGCGCATCAAAGTCAAATTCGAACTCCTCAACTTCACTCTTATCAATAACTTCAATTTCATCATCAACATTTGATACAGCATTATCTTCTTGCTTATCATCAGATGAAAAATCAAAACTTTCTAAATCTATATCGATATCAGTTTCAGCTGCTAACTCAATAATTTCAGGTTCTACAGAGGCTTCTTCTGTTTCTGTTCCTAAATCAAAGTCAAAATCAAATGATTCAACATCTGGTGTTTCACTTGGCTCTTCAATCTTTATTTCTTCAGGCTCAGAGTTTAAATCAAATTCAATTGACTCAACACTTTCAGTTGCACTGATTTCAGATTTGTCATCATCCGTACCATCAAGATCAAAAACACTTAAATCAAAGTCCAGCACATTTTCATCAGCTTCAGCAGCATCTTCATCAAGAGTTGTTGAAGCATCTTGCACTTCTATTGCACTTACTATCGAGCTATCAACAGTATCTTCAAAAATAGATAAATCAAAATCAGTACTTACGTCTAACTCTTCATTGACTTCTTCTTCATCCTTAACTACTTCAAGGGCCACTTGCTCACTTTCCTGCGTCTTTGCCTTTTCTAAGTCAACAGATTCAAAACTAGCTTTATCAGTATATAAAGGCGAATCAGGGGCTATTTCCCTCCCCATTTCAACTACTTTATCCCAAAACTCACTATCTTCCGGCTTCCCTTCTGCAACTAACTCTTTTGCGTAATCCTCATAAGAACTTTTATTCTCATTAGTAAAGTATATTTCTAATAATTTTAACTTACATTCATCTCGCTCAGGATAATCTTTAATAGCTTGAAGCATTAAATCTTCAGCTTGCTGATATCGCCCATAAGCTAAATAAACATCGGCTTCAGAAACCGGATCCACTTCACTTTGATCTGTATCAAAGGCATCAAAATCGCTCGGTGTAAATTCACTTAAAAATGAACTTTCACCAACTGTTCCTACATTATAGAGTGATGAATCATCAGCAACTGGAATAGATAATTCATCATCTGAGGCATCAGGCAAACTAATTTCACTTGCTGCTGCAAACATACTTTCTGTATCATCCTCTTCCTCGACAGTTCTCCTACGCCACCAAAGCACACCAAGAGCACTTAAAATAAGCGCACTACCACCACCAATTGCAAGTGTTAAATAATCAGTTTCTTCTTCAATAACAGGTGCAGGCTTAAGTTTAAACTTAGGTTTAGGTTTTTTAACTGGCTCAACCTTAACAGGCGTTTTTTCAGGTGCAACTTTAGTTGTTTCAATTGGTTTTTTGACAACTTCATTAGAAGCAACTTTAGCAGCCTCTTCTTCGGCTTGCACCTCTGCAAGTGTTTTTATTTTAATTTTTCCTGGCTCAACTATTTCTGTTGTTTCAGGTGTTACAACAGGTTCAGCTACCTCAGTCGTTTCTGCTGCTTTACTACTAGGTTCAATTAGTTTTTTATTTTGTAATGTTGCAATTTGCTCATCCTTTAAAATAAGAATTTTCTGCATCATTACTAATTGTTGCTCCAGCTTATCCATTCTAGCTTGAAGAGCCAATCCTTCATCACTACTAGCGACTTTAGAGTCATCTATTTCAGAATCAACAATATGTTTAGCTGTACTTTTATCACCCGTTACAACATCAACAGTATCACCAATTTCATCTACAACAGGTGCTTCTAATTCTAATTGACTAGCAAGCAGACTGTCTTCTATGCTCGACTGTTTTTCCTTTTTAGCAACACGACCTTTCCATACATTATCTTGTTGTTTAAAAGCAGCTAAAGCCTGTTTTTTTGACAACTTAAGAATAACGTCTTTTTCAGGAATCTTTAATGTTTGCCCGGCCATTAGAGCATTAACATTTTTCTTATAAAATGCTCTAGGGTTTGCCTCATAGATAGACATCATCATCTGTTCTATAGACACATCATCATAAACATTGGTTTTACTAGCAATTTTCCAAAGAGAGTCGGTCTTTGCTGTTGGCCCATATTCTCCTGCTGATGTTCGAGAAGCAACATCAACATCTCTGTTGATTATTTTTACAGGCTGATCAGCATAGGTAGGTGTAGCAGACTGTTGTGGTTTTTGAATAACAGGAATAGTTGCTTTCTTATAACTAACAGGTGGGTCAACTAAAACAGTAAATTCACGATATAAATTACCAGAAGCCCAAGTAACTTCTAATAGAAAATCTAAAAAAGGTTCTCTTAAAGCTTCATTTGAACTCAACTTAACAATCGTTGATCCATCAGCTCGAGTAACTGCTTTAAATTTTATTTTTGAAAGGAAATAACTCCAAGGTACTCCTGCTTCATCAAATTTATCAGGTGAAGCTAATCTCACTTTAATATCAGAAATTTTATCACCAGCTGAAACAAGTAGTGCAATTTCTGCATCCAGTTTCTGGTTTAAAGCTGAGTGCAATTTAATATCACCAATACCTAAAGAATAGGCACTTGCTGGCATCAATAATGATACAGCCGCTATAGTTTTAGTTAAATTGCGCACAACCATCTCCTTTACAATTTTTTACCACAGTCTCAAACCTCATTAAGCTATCTAACAAATAGATAAGCAACTGCAAAAACCTACAATTAGGTTTTCGTTGATTTTTAGAAAAAAATATAACGATTATATTTACCAAAAAACAAACTCAACACTGCTTGCTTCCAGATTGCGATAAAAACTTAGCTATATTAATAATCATCATAAAAACCACTTAAACTACAAAGTCTCTCCATCTAATTTAAGTGGCTATGTATATATTAACTAAGCTTAGACTAGATGTATTTTTTTACCAGCTCTTCTGCAATTTGTATGCTATTTAATGCGGCTCCTTTACGGACATTATCACCAACCACCCACAAATCAATACCTTGGGGATGAGAAATATCTTCTCTGATTCTTCCAACAAACACATCATCATTGCCTGAAGACTCAGTCACTGCCGTAGGGTACCCACCATCCACACGATCATCCATAACTGTAACACCAGGTGCCTCACTCAATAATTGACGTACCGTATTAACTTCAATTTTTTCTTTTGTTTCAATATGTACTGCTTCAGAATGCCCATAAAAAACAGGAACTCGTACTGCTGTTGGATTTACTTGAATCGCAGTATCAGCAAATATTTTTTGAGTTTCCCACACCATTTTCATTTCTTCTTTGGTGTAGCCGTTATCCATAAACACATCAATTTGAGGCAATACATTAAATGCTATTTGTTTAGGATACACTTCAGCTGTAATAGGTTTTCCATTTAACAGCTGAGCAGTCTGCTTAACCACTTCTTCTATCGCTTCTTTTCCTGTACCCGACACAGCTTGGTAGGTACACACGTTAATTCGATCAATTCCCACAGCATCGTAAATCGGTTTTAATGCAACCAACATTTGAATGGTTGAACAGTTTGGGTTAGCTATGATTCCGCGCATTTGATAATCAGCAATCTTCTCTGGATTTACTTCAGGTACCACAAGAGGAATATCATCGTCATAACGAAACTCAGAAGTATTATCAATAACAATACAACCTTTAGCCGCTGCTATCGGTGCATATTCTCTTGAAATTGAAGCTCCCGCAGAAAACAAACCAATTTGCGCTTTAGAAAAATCAAACTCGGCCAAATCTTCAACAATGATAGAACCCCCTTTAAAAGGAATACGTTTCCCTACTGATCGGCTGCTTGCTAAAGCATAAACATTACCCACTGGAAAATTACGTTCTTCCAGAATCGACAACATGGCTTCTCCAACTGCACCAGTTGCACCCACAACAGCTACATCAACTTTTTTTGACACTCAACACACCTCTAAACAACAATTAAAACCACCTAGCCTATTATTTCGTAACAAACCAGGTGTCTATATAAAATTTATTACCCTAAAATAGAGAAAACTTTTGCAGTAATGTCACTCACATCACCTACACCAGCAATTGAACTAAATTTAACTGATTTATCCGCAGAATAAAAATTAACTAACGGCTTGGTTTGATCATGATAAACAGTCAATCGTTTCTTCACGATATCTTCTTGATCGTCATCTCTTTGAATAAGAGATTCACCTGTTTCATCATCAATACCTTCTTGTTTAGGTTTATTAAATTCAATGTGATAAGTACGACCAGATGCTAAATGCACCCTTCTTCCACTCATTCTTTTAATAATGTCAGAATCTTCCACCGCAATTTCAATAACATGATCAACTGTTACCTGCATAGCAATTAAACCTTCAGCTTGGGCAATCGTTCTTGGAAAGCCATCTAACAAAAAGCCATTAGAACAATCATCTTCTTGAATACGCTCTTTAATCAAACCTAAAATAATATCATCAGAAACCAAGCCACCAGCATCCATTACTTTTTTAGCTTCTAGACCTAAAGCGGTTCCAGCCTTTACAGCAGCTCGTAACATATCACCTGTTGATATTTGAGGAATACCATATTTCTTAGTGATAAATTGTGCCTGTGTACCTTTACCTGATCCTGGACTACCTAAAAGAATAATACGCATAAAAACTCCAAAGTTTATTAAAAATTTACTGCCTGTATACTTTAATATTCAGACGCTTATTTGATTGCGCCATTTTATCTCAATTAGCATTGAATTAAAAACATCCCAATACAGCTAAAAAGTCTCAATTTATTTCTCTGGCACATAAATTGATTTGTATACATACAAATCAATGACCTGCATACTAGCTCTATACCTTTAATACATGAACATTTTTAATTCCTTTACCTTAACAACTTGTAAAAACCTTATAACTTCCTTATTCTTAGTAATATGGAACGTACATAGATAAATAGAGCACTTTAAAGAGAAGGACATCGTCCTCTTAACTAACAAGGACTACTATTAATTTTATGCACTCAATTTGTAATCTACATTTATTTTAAGAGGGGACTTTTATGCGCGTTGAAGAACTAATGACTTCCACGGTATTTACTGTTGAACCACACGATATGATTGATCGTGTATTCTTTTTAATTCACTACGAAAAAGTCAGACACTTACCAGTTGTAGAAAAAGGGAAAGTTGTGGGCATGGTTTCAGACAGAGATATGTACAAAGCTCTAGGACCAAAAAGCAACTCAAATGCTATTGAATCTAATAAAGATGGCACTGAGCTTCATGTTATACCTAAAAAAGTACAAAACATTATGCGCCGAGGCGTTGTTTCCATAACACCTGACACATTAGCGTCAGATGCTGCAGCAACAATGGCTAATCATAAACTTGGGGCTTTACCGGTTGTTAAAGATAACAAACTAGTGGGGATTTTATCTTCTACAGATATTCTTAGAGTTTTCTCCAAAGTTGAACATGCAAAAGAACTTAGAGAACAACGTATTTCAGAAGGCACAAGCCACAGCTAACTCTTTTAAAAAAAGCCTCTTCAAAGAGGCTTTTTTACATCTCATTCTTATGCTAATTGAAAACATCATAAAACAAACCGAATCGTGGCTTAGCTCTTTTATCATTAGCTATAATATCTGCCCTTTTGCTAAAAAAGAACATGATAAAGGTAGTATTCGATACGCCGTTATCGAATCCGATAATATTGAACAATGCCTAGAATCAGTTATTAGTGAGTGTCAAATCTTAGATTCTGATTCATCAATAGAAACAACATTAGTTATTTTCCCAAATAACTTCACTCATTTTGATGATTATCTTGATTTTCTTAGCTTTGCTGAATCACTTTTATTTGACCAGCAATATGAAGGTATCTATCAATTAGCTAGCTTTCACCCAAACTATTGCTTTGATGGTGAAGCTGAAACTGATCCAGCAAACTACACTAATCGTTCACCATACCCCATGCTTCATCTTATTAGAGAAGAAAGTCTGGAGAAAGCTTTAGATTCCTACCCTCACCCCGAAAAAATCCCCGAAAGAAATATAACCTTAACACGACAAATAGGGCTAGAAAAGCTGCATGCTATCTTACAGAAGAGCTACCAGCATTAGATTTAATACAAACAATTAATTATGCCCACTCCAGAAACCTGGAATTCCATTAGCAAGCAGCTTGAGCAAGCCACTAGCACTTCCTTTAAAATAACAGATATACATCCTGTTTCTGGTGGCTGCATTAACTCTGGCTATATTATACAAAGCAATAATAATCGTTATTTTATAAAGCTAAACCAAGTAGATTTAATCTCTATGTTTGAAGCTGAATTTACTGGCTTAGCAGAAATAGCTAAAACAAATACCATCAAAGTACCCAAGCCCATATTATTTGGCAAAACTTCCGAACACGCATTCTTAGTTTTAGAATATGTTAAGCTTTTTGCAGGAAACCAACAATCAGATAGTCAATTAGGTCATCAATTAGCTGCTTTACATAAAGTCCCCCAAGAATTTTTTGGTTGGCACCAAGAAAATACAATTGGCTCAACTCCACAAATTAACACTGCAACTGATCAGTGGCCAATTTTTTGGCAAACGAATCGTTTAGACTTTCAATTATCACTTGCTGAACAAAATGGTTTTAAAGGGTGTTTAATCGAATCAGGTAAAAGACTATCTAACACCTTACATCACTTCTTTAAAGGATACACTCCCCAGCCGTCATTACTTCATGGAGATTTATGGTCTGGTAATGCTGCGATGACAAAACAAGGTGAAGCCATAATCTATGATCCTGCCTGTTATTATGGCGATAGAGAAACAGATATAGCTATGACAGAATTATTTGGTGGCTTTAGTCAGCATTTTTATAATGTTTACAATGAATCCTATCCTTTAGACTCGGCTTACTCGACCCGAAAAACACTATACA
>Ga0209292_1006038_pt1 | contig 12111 bp, 10 predicted proteins | sample GOMGulsemesocosm_2_FD_184634 | JGI IMG/M metagenome (GOLD analysis project Ga0209292, IMG submission 184634) | Methane-oxidizing microbial communities from mesocosms in the Gulf of Mexico - GOM9C Gulf of Mexico (SPAdes) (version 2) | ecosystem: Environmental > Aquatic > Marine > Cold seeps...
GGTGGCCATTTGTCACATGCCCCTATGGAGCCAAATGCCAGTGTTGTTTGGGTACAAAAAGATTCATGTGAAGTATGGGCATCAACGCAAAGCCCTGCTGATATTCAAAAAGTATTAGGACAATACTTAAAACGAGAACCTAAAAACATCCTTGTTCATGTTGCCATGGCCGGTGGTGCTTTTGGCCGTAAGTTTAAGTGTGATTATGTGCATGAAGCCGCCGTTATCTCTCAAGAAACCGGTGCACCTATTCAGCTTATTTGGTCTCGAGAAGAAGATATGCGTACCGGTTATTATCATTCCATTAATGCGCAACATATTGAAGCGTCGATGGATGAGAATGGCAAGGTTACTGGTTGGCTACATCGTGCCGCCTTCCCCTCTATCGGCACCTTATTTAATCCATCATTAGTTAGATCCTCAGCGCAAACGTTAGGAGATGTAACCAATCACTTATTTGGCGTTGAAAATTTTAGAGCCGAGTCTGGTGATGCTAAAGCACATACCCGTATAGGCTGGTATCGCGCGGTATATGCAATATTTTATGGCTTTGCTTTTAGCACTTTTGCCGATGAACTTGCGCATAAAGCCAAACAAGACTCTTTATCTTTTGTAACTCAACTTTTTGATAACAATAAAAATGAAGACCAGCAAGAGCAAGTGCAACGTGCTAAAAAATTGCTAGCAAGCGTTGCCCAAAAATCAGCTTGGCATGAACGTTCCAAACTACCTAAGGGTCAAGGCATTGGTTTAGCCGTACATTATAGCTTTCAAAGCTTTGTTGCTATGGCGGTACATGTTGAAGTTAACGGCGACGACATTAAAGTACTCAATGTTGATTGCGCAATAGATTGTGGGCAAATTCTCAATACTGACGGCGCAACAGCACAAATGGAAGGTGCCGTCGTTATGGGTATGTCACTCGCGCTAAGTACTGAAATTACTTTTAGAGAAGGAGCTGTGGTCAATTCAAACTTCCATGACTACCCGGTTATGCGTATGTCTGCGATGCCAAATGTTCGCGTGCATATTACTGACTCAGATGAAAATCCAACCGGCTTAGGTGAGCCTGGTGTGGCACCTTTTGCTCCTGCATTAAGTAATGCTGTGTTTGCCGCATCGGGTAAACGTTATAGAGACTTACCTTTTAAACCCATGGATGTGTAAACAATACCTATGAGTAATCACTTGTCACATATACTCGCTAAGTGGTATCCCAGTCGAGATAATTGCGATTGGGTTTTAGCGACGATTTATGAAATTAAGGGCCCTTGCTACCGAAAGCCTGGGGCTATGATGTTATTCAGTAGCCAAGGTGAACAACTCGGTATGCTAAGTGGCGGTTGTTTAGAGTCAGACATTGGCATTAATGCTCGTAAAGTTATGCAAGACGGACAATCAAAACAGCTCTGTTACGATGGTTCAGATGAAGATGACTTGTCTTTTCATTTAGGCATTGGCTGCGGTGGTACGGTTTATATCATGCTGCAGCAAATTAATAAGGAAAACGACTACTTAGCACTAAATCAGGTTTATGATGCGCTTAAAGAGCGTAGCTCAGGCGTTTATTATCAAAGTATTGTAAATAGAAATACGCCTGATCAAACTTGCTTTGAAGCTAAGAAAATTAGCAATATTGCATCGACAGCCTCGTTAGTTAATTCACCTAAAAATGAAGGAAATAATAGTGACGCTGATTGGTTAGCGACTCCCATAGTACCCGAACCTCATCTGCTAGTGGTCGGTGGTGGTATTGACGCTCGCCCTTTAGTAAATATAGCTAAGCAATTGGGCTGGAAAGTTTCTTTATGGGATCCCCGCCCTGCTAATGCAAGAAGAGAATACTTCCCAGACGTTGATCACATAATTAAAGGTGAATCTCAAGTATTAACCTCTTTTGCGAGTCAAGAAGGCGTCAATGCTGCAGTACTGATGGGCCACAATGTATCTTTAGATGCTCAAGCACTTAAGGCATTGTCTGCAACACCACTTCAATACCTCGCTTTATTGGGGCCGTTGAAAAGAAAACAACAAGTTATTATTCGAGCAGAAGTTACAGAGGATAACTTACCTTTTGTTTTTGCTGGCCCTTCCGGTTTAGATATCGGCGGAACATTACCTGAAAGCATAGCGTTGTCGATTATTGCGGAGTGTCATGCCAGCTTATATGGCAGAAAAGCGTCATCAATAAGCCAAGTATTATGAGTAACGATGACTATAAGTTAAAAGTCATCGTTTTAGGTGCGGGTAAAAGTGAACGATTTGATGACATAAAATTATTAGCAAAAATCAAACTAAGCGATGATTCGCTTAGCTTGGTTGAACATGTTTTACTGCGACTATCTTCAGCGTTAAGTTTACTCAATATCAACACAGCTAATATTCATGTAACAACAGGTCGGTATCATCAACAAATATCAAGATGTCTTGGTAACCAATTTTCACTGATTTATTGTGAAAGTGCCCATCAAGGCTTGGGGCATACGATTTCTGAGTCAGTTAAAAAAATCATCTCAACGACAAATGAAGGAGACATTAGTCATATTATGTTCACATTAGCGGATCAAGTAGCGCTAGAGACTAATGACTATGTTCGATTAATTCAGCAATCGCTGATATCGCCGACACAATTAATTTGCGCTAAAGCGGATAAAAAAATGATGCCCCCGGCTATATTCCCCTGCCATTATTTTTCAGACTTAATGGTTTTAAAAGGCGACAAAGGCGCAAAATCACTGCTAAACAAAAATAAAGAAAAACTTGAAAGCGTACAAATGCCAAGTGCCATAATAGATATAGATACCAAACAAGATCTGCTTAACTGGCAAAATAAAACTTAGCTTTGAGTCACCTCAAATCAACAGTTACAGTTACAGTTACAGTTACCTTTACACCTTCTGCCTAAAATGTATTTAATAACCTTAATTACTCTCGTTTCTTTCATCTCATTTATTCACGCCAACACTTGTACATTCAGATACTTTGAGGTACAAAACGATATATGATTACGCAAAATATTTTGCTACTTTGTTGAGATTAAAATAGCTCCTCATTCAAAGGAATTACATGAACATCACCAAGAACATTGACTCCCCTTCACCTCCTAGCAACATGGTTAATAACATTAAAAACCAACAGGTTAACAGTTATAAAAACACGTCCCCTCTTCCTACAATTAACTCCCCCATTGATGATGTATCAATTTCGACACAAGGAATATCTCACCAAAAAATCGACTCACTATTTAACCAAGCTGACGCGATATATCAATCACATATTTCTCCAAAACAACAAAAGCTTTTAAATGAAAGTTATGACAAGTTAGATGAGCTCTTTAGCCAAAGTGCCCCCTCGCAGCTAGAGCAAAAGAATGCCAATGCATTATTTGACAAAATTGACAAGATTTTTGAACAAGCTGAGAAACAATTAACCCCCTCACAGAAAGAGAAACTTTTAGAAATCAATACTAAATTGGATGACCTTTTAGGTACGGAAGAGTTACAACTAGAAGATGATTTTAGTGAAAAAATAGATAAACTCTTTCAAGAAAGTGAATCATTACTTACCTCGAAGTTAAGTAACGAGCAGACTAAATCACTCAATGATCTTAATAAACAGTTGAACGTACTCTTTGAAAAAAATAATATTGATGATGAAGCCGGAGCAGGAATATTCGATAGAATAGACAGTATTATCAATCAAGGATATGAAAAGTTATCAATCGGTGAAAAGAACAAACTTGATAATTATAATGCTGAGATAGATGAAATTTTTAGCCAATCAGAACAAGAAGATACCGAAATTAATTATCCATAGTCAGGTATGACTAGAAATAAAGGTATTTAATGAATAAAACGACTGACTTAAAATTAAGGCGAAGTCGTTTTTTTATTGCTACTCACAAGCCCATATTTTTTTAGAGTATACTAAAAATATCAAAAGGCTATTGAGTATATGCAGATGGTCGCGCTTAACGGCAATTTATTCTATTAAACGGTATTTTGTATAGGGTTAAAAAAAGACAGTCCAGCTCCTAAATATACAGCGGAAATCATTTTACGTGTTTAATTTTCTTTTATCGCTTTAACTGTTTTTTTGGCAATATCTCTCGTGGCATGGCCCACTTCCTTGGTAACTTCTTTTGCAGTATGGCCAATATCCGTGGTCACTTCTTTTGCCGTATGGCCAATATCCTTCCCTGCTTTTTTCAGGGTGCTACATGCACTAATAACGGTCAATAATGTGACAACAAGTAATAATTTATTTAATGATCTATACATATTAAAATCCTAATCTAGCTTTTGAATAATGAATGCAAAATTTATTTTACATTGCTTACATATAAAAAATAAACATTTAAATTAATTTTTCACAAATGTCATACTTAAAGCGTGACGGCACTTCATAATAACCTGAATTGATTAAGTTAGTTGAGAAAAACATAATCTAATGCTTATTCTCAACTAAATATTTATATATAACTTTGCCTTTGTATTATAGCGTTGGCGCAACTCGATGCTTAGTGCTTTGCTCATAAGCGAAGGCCGCTTCAATTAAATTTCCTTCTTGTAACTTTCCTGAAAACATTGATAAACCAACGGGCAAACCATGAACATAGCCCATTGGTACCGTAATATGCGGATAACCTGAAATTGCTGCGGCCGAAGATGCAGCGCCTAAATAATGATCACCATTTACCCAATCAGTTTTCCAAGCAGGTCCTGTTGTTGGCGCAATAATTAAATCAAGGTTATATTCGTTAAGTAGCGCATCAATACCTTCTTCTTGTGTCAATCGCTTTGCTTTAGCTAGCGCCTCAATATAGACTTCATCGGTAATACTTCCTTTAGCTTGTGCCATTATAAAAAGCTCTTGACCAAAATACTTCATTTCAACATCAGCATTTTCCTTGTTGTATTCAATCAACGCCGACAAAGACTTAGGTATGCCATCAGCTGTGTTAGCTAAATACTTATTCAACTCATCTTTGAATTCATATAATAAAACCTCAAATTCGGCATCACCCCATTGCTCTGTGTTTTTGAAGTTAGTGTTATCAACAATAATAGCGCCTTGTTTTTTGAGATCGGCGACCGCTTTATCGAATACTTTATCTAAACCTTTATGGTAACCCGTTAGATTTCGAGCAATACCAATGCGCTTACCTTTTAAGCCATCAAGCCTTAGATGAGAAGTATATTGAATGTTTGACGAAAGCACATCAGGGTCTTTATTATCTGCGGCGACCATAGTGGTTAATAATATAACCGCGTCGGTGACATTTCTTGCCATAGGACCTGCGGTATCTTGACTATGTGCGATAGGAATAATACCGTCACGACTTACCGTACCTAATGTTGGTTTAATACCCACAACCCCAGTCATAGCTGCAGGACAAGTAACAGAGCCGTCTGTTTCAGTGCCTATGGTTACCGTCGCAAAGTTGGCTGATACCGCAATACCTGACCCTGAACTAGAACCACATGGACTTGCAGTTACATCGTAGGGATTTTTACTTTGCCCATACAGGCCGCTCCAGCCACTTGACCCGGACGTTGAACGAAAATTTGCCCACTCACTTAGGTTAGTTTTTCCTAAAATAATAGCGCCAGCATCTTTAAGCTGTTTTACTAAAAAAGCATCGTCATCAGGAAAGTTATTCGCTAAAGCCATTGAACCGCCGGTATTCGCCATTCCATCAGTCGTATCGATATTATCTTTTAATAAAACTGGAATGCCATGCAGCTTGCCTTTTAGACCATGTTCTCTAAAATATTGATCAAGTGCTTTCGCTTGTTTCAGTGCATTCTTATTTAATTGCACGACTGAATTTAGTGTCATGCCATTGTCGTCAAATTTTTTGATGCGCGCTAAGTAAAACGAGACTAATTGTTCGCTACTGAGTTTTTTAATTTTCATTTGTTGATGAATATCGTTAATGGTCATCCCCTCACTAAACTCAGCATTTGAATGAAAAGCGATAATTACCAGTGAAAACACTAAAGCAGGAATTCGTAAGATGTTCATAATTGGTCCTAAAATTTATAGATGAACACGTTATAATTGAAACCATGATTATTTGTCTAGATAAGTCAGTAAATAATCATGAATAATGATGGAACTAATGTTATGAAAACGTTACATCTATGTACTTATAAGTAACTTAAGCACAAGGGATATAAAATTTATTATTGCAAGAAACGTTCATTTTTATAGCAGTGATATTATGCTTTGGGGATAAAAGTATTGGCAACATTAGCAATATCTTCAACACTTTCTTCAAGTGCGACCATTTGTTCTGCGACCAATTCGGTTTGTGTCCATGTTTTCTCAAGCGCTTCATGCACTTCCAATATATGGTTATTAATCTCATCGGACACAACACTTTGCTCTTCTGCCGCAGTTGCTATTTGATTAGCCGAGTCTGTCACTGACTGCACACTTTCAACAACACAAACAACCTTTTCATTTGATTCTTCGGCAGCCTTAACACAGAACTCTGCATCACTTTTGTTCTTAGCCATTAAGGTAACCCACTCTTCAATGGTCTTTAACATAATAGACAATCTGCTATGGATTTCTTTAGCCGAATCTTGCGTACGAGAAGATAAATTTCTAACTTCGTCAGCAACGACTGCAAAACCACGACCATGCTCCCCTGCTCTTGCAGCTTCAATAGCCGCATTTAGCGCTAAAAGATTTGTTTGATCCGCAATAGACTGAATATCTTCCATCAAAGCACCGACATTATTAGCAGAATTTGTTAATGACTCTGCAGAAGCTGAAGCTGCTTCAACTTCTTGTGCAAGATCTTTAATTCTATGAGTTGTCTCATGAATACCTTGTTGCGCTTCTTCACATTGCTTAAACGTACTATCTAAGTCTGAAGCTGCATTTACCGTACTTTCAGCAATTTCAGATGTTGATGCACGCATTTCCTCCATAGCACCAGAAAGCAGCTGCATTTCCTTTTTCTGAAAAGCTAAATTATCTTTAGTGTCATTAATACCAAGCGTCACCTTGTTCATTACTAATTTTATCGGTTTAGCGGCATCTAATGTTCGTTCTAAAATGGCTTTGATTTTGGTTTTTAACATAGAGAAATTGAAATCAAAAACACTAGCAGTTCCCTTACCAAAATATACCTTGCGAGAAATAGAGTCGTACACACTCTGCATTTTCTGAGCACGAAATGCAGTAGGAAAAATATCCTGCCAAAAAATGATAATAGGCGTTACAGCACCAAAGGCGACTAAGAGTGTAGTTAGTAGGCCTAAGTGAGTAAATATGAAAAACTGTGAAATTAATGTTAACAAGCTCAAGAAAATAAACTTGTGGTTTTTCGTCAATTCAAATATCGCTAAATTTTGATTATTGTTGATCGCATGATAAGTTTTTTGGGCTTGATGAGTTAGCTTTTGATTGGCCGTATTACAAATAGCCTGATAGCCAATAATTTTATCTTGTTGATATTGAGGTGTGATGAAAGTATCTAACCAAATCCCTTTGCCCGCTTTATTTTTAATATGTAGAATCCCCTGCCAAGAAAATCCTTTATTTAACGTTGCCGAAAGTTCGTCGATTAAAGGCTTTGGCATTTCTGGGTGAGTTAAATGATGGCTATCAAGTAAGAGTAACTCCGGCTCAGAGTAGCCAGTAGCATTAGAGAACCCTGCATTCACATAAGTATATTTACCTTGAGAATTAGTAACATAAATTAATTGTTGGGCTTCTGACATAGCTAAAGAGTCTCATGCGAAATTATATAGATAGCTATAATATAACGGGGTTCACATTCTTGCCTTGATCTCGATCTTCTTTAACGATAGTAAATATATACCCCGCTTTAATAAACAAGCGAGTTGCTATTCAAAAATTTGCTTAATCTAAATGATAAAACCTCACTACATAACGATAGGGACTTTACCTGTCTTTGGTAGGGATGTGTATTTCAGATACCCAGAAAAAATATCATCTAGTGGTAATTTCTTAATGAGTTCATCAAGTTTTTTCTTCAATTTATCTCCTGATGCACTTTTATAAACACCAAGACTCGCTGGTACTTTCCCAATAGACTGAAAATAAACACCGGTTACTTTCTGCTCTTGTAATAAGGTCATGACAGAAACACGCTCAAATACTAAAACATCAATACGACGCTTAATAAACATATCGACCAACTGTCGCATAGTTGAGGTTTGGATAAACTTATCACGAGAAATATTCATTTGTTTTGCAAAGAAGTCAGCATTGCCTAATGTAGTTCCTATGCGACCCTTTTTCAGCTTACTTAGATCAAAGTTTTGACGTTCAAAAGAGAAGATGTCTGCAGTAGTATCTATGATCCAATCAAGCTCTTGTGCATAAAGATAAAACTCAGGAGTTTCTAAATTTTTTGGGGTATGACCAATAATATCAATTCGGTTATTTTCTAATTGATGTTTTGCACGAGCGTAGGTCATGATCTGAATATCAAAGACAAGATCAGAAATATCTTCTATAGCATGTAACATATCGATAGTTAGCCCACTTCCTTGCTCATTAACAAATGGCGGGAAAGGCTCCATACCGATATAAATTTTTTCGGCTAAGCAGGAAAAGCTAAGTCCATTTATCAAGATCCCTAACCAGAAAACAAATTTCATATGACCTCAGTAAATTTGTAAAAATGGAAAATGAAAGACTTAACTGAATAAATAATAGTTTCAAAAATAAATAAATACAATAAAGAACAGGACTAAGGTGTTACTGCTTTGTAGTTATTTCTTTAGGTTTAGGCATGAATAAAACCAACAAAGTTCCTATCAATGCTATGACCATTGCTAGATTATAACTAAGTTCACTTCCTTGCCCATCTTGCCAAACAGTGCCGGCTAAATAAGCACCTATAGCACCACCTAAACCGTAAACACCGCCAATATAAATAGCTTGTCCACGACTTTGCTGATTACGCGAAAAATGTTGATGTATAAATCCAATAGAAGCGCTGTGATATAAACCAAAACTAAAAGCATGAAGGCATTGAGTCAGGGCCAATATCCAAACATTGTCAGCAAAACTGCCGGTAATAAACCAACGCAAAGCGGTTAGAAATAAACTTATAGCAAGTAATGTCTTTAAGCGAAAATGACGAAAGAAAAAACTCGCGTAAAGAAAAATGATAATTTCAGCAAGTACGGAGATAGTAATAAAACCACCTACTGCAAAACCTGGGTAATCAAGTTCACGTAGATACAGCGCAAAAAAGCCATAATAAGGACCGAAGCTAATTTGCAGCATCATGCCCGCAAAAAAGAAAAGCACAAATGCTCGATTAAAAACTTTATCGATAATTGGGCTCGTATCTTGATAATTGGTAGTAACTTTTCTTAAAGGTTTCATTCGGAAGGTTGAGAATAGCAGTGCACTTAAAACGAATAAACCTAAGTAGGTAAATGCATTTTCTGAAAAGCGTTCAATTAAATCTCCAGCCAATACCGCAAGAGCAATAAAGCCAATACTGCCCCATAAACGAATACGCGCATAAATCTTATTACTACGACGAATAGAGTTAAGGGTCAGTACTTCTAATTGAGGGAGAATTGCGGTCCAAAACAGGCTAAAAATGGCTAAGCAAAAAGTAATGGGCCAGTAGCCCTCTAGCCAAAAAAGCAATGAAAAACTGCATAAGGCAAGCAGTGAACCAAGCCGAATTATCGTTAATTGCTGATCAGACTTATCAGCCGCAAATGCCCATAATGTTGGACCTATTATCTTTGTCGCGGTAATAATCGCCAATATTTCGCCAATTTGTATTGAGCTAAATGCTTTAGCATCAAGAAAAACAGGCAAAAATGGGACAATAAGTCCCAGAATAGCAAAATACCAAAAGTAACCCGCAGAAAGTTTAGTAAAGTTTGTTGATGCCATTACTTTTGATTTTTAATAGACACTAGGCTTATGCTTCTATATCAGGTGTGCAGCTAATTACATCAGCATTTTGTGCACGGTTACGCAGAAAGTGATCCATCAGGGTTAATGCTAACATAGCTTCAGCAATAGGTACTGCACGAATGCCAACACAAGGATCATGTCGACCTTTGGTTATAAGATCCGTTGCTTGACCAGATAAATCTATGGTTTTCCCACTAACACCAATACTAGAAGTTGGCTTCATCGCAATATTAGCAACAATGCTTTGCCCTGAAGAAATCCCTCCTAAAATGCCGCCACTGTGATTACTTGAGAAACCATCAGGAGTTAACTCATCACGATGCTCTGAGCCCTTTTGATTAACTACCGCAAAACCATCGCCAACTTCAACGCCTTTCACGGCATTAATGCCCATTAACGCATGAGCAATATCAGCATCTAAACGGTCAAAAATAGGTTCGCCTAAACCAATAGGTACATTGGTTGCTTGCACGGTGACTTTCGCGCCAATGGAGTCTTTTTGACGAATGATGCCACGTAGTAGCTCATCAAGATCGTCAAGCTTACTTTCATCAGGAAAGAAGAAAGGATTATTTTCAACAATATTCCAATCAATACTGCCTGCACAAACATCACCAATTTGCGTAACACAGCCTTGAATTTCCATACCAAATTTTTGTTTTAAGAATTTTTTAGCAACCGCGCCTGCAGCAACGCGCATTGCAGTTTCACGTGCCGAAGAACGTCCACCACCACGATAATCGCGAATTCCATATTTTTGCCAATAGGTGTAATCTGCATGCCCAGGACGGAAGCTTTGTGCTATGTCGCCATAGTCTTTAGAACGTTGGTCGGTATTTTCAATCAATAGTCCGATAGGTGTTCCTGTCGTTTTACCTTCGAAAACACCCGACATTATTTTAACTTTATCAGGTTCGCGGCGCGCGGTTGTATAACGAGAAGTACCAGGTCGGCGGCGATCAAGGTCGTCCTGTAAATCAGCTTCGCAAAGCTCTAAACCAGGGGGACAACCATCAATAATAGCGCCCAAGCCTAAACCATGGCTTTCACCAAATGAGGTTACGGTAAATAATTTTCCAAAGGTATTGCCTGACATGAATTCACTTCTCTCTAGGATTAATACGAAAAAACTTATTTTTGTTCAAATGCCTGTGTAAAACTGTCTTGATGCTGGTTTAACTGGTCTTTGGTCAACATAAAAATTCCATGACCACCACGTTCAAACGTTAACCAAGTAAAAGGAACATCAGGGTAAACGTGTTCAACATGGATTTGTGAATTACCCACTTCGCAAATCAAAACACCATTATCATTCAAGTGACTAGCAGCTTGTGCAAGTATTTCACGGACGATATCTAAACCGTCAAAACCTGAACCTAAGCCCATTACGGGTTCGTGTAAATACTCTTGCGGTAATGCGTCAACATCTTCTTGGTCAACATAAGGAGGATTAGTTACAATTAAATCATAATATTGCCCTTCAACCCCAGAAAAAACATCAGACTGAATTGGAATAACTTGTTCTGTTAAACCATGATTTTCAATATTTATTTGTGCCACATTCAACGCATCTACTGATAAATCTAGCGCATCAACTTCAGCTTCAGGAAAGGCCGTCGCACAAGCAATAGCAATACAGCCACTACCTGTGCATAAATCTAAAATTCGTTGAGGAGGAGTATCCTCTGAAAACATCGGTGAAAAATGTTGCTCGATAAGTTCACCAATAGGCGAACGAGGCACTAAAACGCGTTCATCAACGTAAAAAGGTAACCCTGCGAACTGAGCATGATTTGTTAAATAAGACGCTGGAAGTTGCTCTGTAATTCGGCGATTAATTATCGCTATTACGGCTAACTTTTCATTAAGAGTTAACCGACAATTAAATACTTGTTCACTTAACTCTGCGGGTAAGTTCACCGCAAACATCACCAAGGTTATCGCTTCATGCCACGCATTATTGGTACCATGACCAAAAAATAGCTCTGCTTGATTAAATTCACTCGTTGCAAAGCGCAAATAATCGCCAATCGTATGTAATTCATCTGTTAGCGCAGAATAATCAACTTCGTTCACATTCACTCTCTATTTCTTACTTTCTATATTTTATGCGACATATTATAACCTTTTGCTTGTTATTGCCCACAGATGTTTTTAAAATTTAAACAGTTTTCCGCT
>Ga0209292_1006042_pt1 | contig 12108 bp, 10 predicted proteins | sample GOMGulsemesocosm_2_FD_184634 | JGI IMG/M metagenome (GOLD analysis project Ga0209292, IMG submission 184634) | Methane-oxidizing microbial communities from mesocosms in the Gulf of Mexico - GOM9C Gulf of Mexico (SPAdes) (version 2) | ecosystem: Environmental > Aquatic > Marine > Cold seeps...
TCGCCCACATCTATATAAATTTTTATAGGTATTTTTAATGGAAAGCTTTGAAGCGCTTTTTGAAGAAAGCTTAAAAACAGTTGAAATGAAGCCTGGTGCTATTGTAACCGGCATTGTTGTTGATATTGACAGTGACTGGGTTACTGTTCACGCAGGTTTGAAATCTGAAGGCGTTATCCCACGCGTTCAGTTCTTGAACGAAAAAGGTGAGCTGGAACTGAACGTTGGTGATGAAGTGCGTGTTGCACTGGAAGCTATCGAAGATGGTTTCGGTGAGACTAAACTGTCTCGTGAAAAAGCCAAGCGTGCTGAATCTTGGGCTGAGCTAGAAACAGCTTTTGAAGCCGGTGAAACTGTTAAAGGTATTATCAATGGCAAGGTTAAGGGTGGTTTCACTGTTGATCTGAATGAAGTTCGTGCGTTCCTACCGGGTTCTCTAGTGGACATTCGTCCAATTCGTGAGCCTGTTCATCTGGAAGGTAAAGAACTGGAATTCAAAGTTATCAAGCTGGATCAAAAACGTAACAACGTTGTTGTTTCACGTCGTGCGGTAATGGAGAAAGAAAACAGCGCTGATCGTGAAAAACTGCTGGCTACTCTGGAAGAGGGCATGAGCGTAGATGGCATCGTTAAGAACCTGACTGACTACGGTGCGTTCGTTGATCTGGGTGGCGTTGATGGTCTGCTGCACATTACAGATATGGCCTGGAAGCGTATCAAGCATCCAAGTGAAATCGTTGCTATCGGTGACGAAATCCAAGTTAAAGTTCTGAAATTCGATCGTGAGAAGAACCGTGTATCACTGGGTCTGAAGCAACTGGGTGAAGATCCATGGGGCGCTATTAAAGACCGTTACCCAGAAGGCAGCAAAGTTAAGGCGCGTATTACGAACCTGACTGATTACGGCTGTTTTGCTGAGATCGAAGAAGGCATCGAAGGTCTGGTTCACGTTTCTGAAATGGATTGGACTAACAAAAACGTTCACCCATCCAAGATCGTTCAGGTTGGGGAAGAAGTTGATGTAATGATTTTGGATGTTGATGAAGAGCGTCGTCGTATTTCTCTGGGTATGAAACAGTGTGTTGGTAACCCATGGGAAGAGTTCGCTACATTGAACGCTAAAGGTACTAAGATCACCGGTACTATCAAGTCTATCACTGACTTCGGTATCTTCCTTGGTCTGGAAGGCGGCATCGATGGTTTGGTTCACCTGTCTGACATCTCTTGGAACGAAACTGGTGAAGAAGCGGTACGTTCATACAAGAAAGGTGATGAAATCGAGACTGTTATTCTGTCTATCGATCCTGAGCGTGAGCGTATTTCTCTGGGCGTTAAGCAGATGGAGAGCGATCCATTCTCTGAGTACGTAGCTGAGAACGATAAAGGCACTATCGTAACTGGTAAAGTAACAGCCGTTGACGCGAAAGCAGCAACGATTGAGCTGGCCGAAGGCATTGAAGGTACTTTGAAAGTGTCTGAAATCAGCCGTGACCGTGTTGAAAGTGCAGCTGACGTATTCAAAGTAGGTGATGATGTTGAATGTAAAATCACTAACGTTGATCGTAAGAGTCGTAACATCAATCTGTCTATTAAAGCCAAGGATGTTGACGAAGAGAAAGCTGCTATGCAGGAAGTTCGTCAGCGTGAAGTTCAGGCAGCTGGTCCAACTACCATTGGTGAGCTGATCAAAGCGCAAATGGAAAACAAGAGCTAATCATTTAGATTAATCCTCGGCAATTGGCGCGTTTCTCTGTGTATTTTACAGGTGGCGCGTTAATTGTATTTTATACTCAAGGTTCATTGTGTTGTCTGGAATAGGCTATGACGAAGTCGGAGTTAATTGAAAACATTGCGGCGCGACAGATGCAGCTATCTATTAAAGATGTTGAGCTGTCGGTTAAAACCATCATTGATATGATGACGCAAAGTTTATCATCCGGTGAGCGCATAGAAATTCGTGGTTTTGGTAGTTTCTCTTTGCATTATCGAGCCCCTCGCACTGGCCGTAACCCTAAGACGGGTGATCAGGTTCAGCTGACGGGTAAATATGTGCCTCACTTTAAGCCAGGTAAGGATTTACGTGAGCAGGTTGATGAAAGTCGTGAAAACGGCAATTAATTGACCTCTGATGGGAATAATAAAACGGCAGGCCTTAGGTCTGCCGTTTTTTTGTGTCTTCGTTTTATGATTCTGGGGTAAAATCGCGCATAGGTTGCTAGAAAAATCATAATCGATTTAGGTATGCGTGGTCATGATGGGCGATCAGGCTAATATTTTAATTATTCTAGGCAGGATAAATGATGAAGTGGCTCAAAAGGGTGTGCATTTTGGTATTGCTGGCGGCAGCTTTTTTTTGGGGTATGCTGTTTACGTCTGAAAATACGGCGCAGGTGGCATTAAACTTGGTGTTCTGGGAGCTTAATCCAGCCAGCGTTTCGCTATGGGTGATTTTGGGCTTCGCAGTAGGTGGGCTTTTAGGTCTGACGCTGAGTTTTCTGCTGGTCACTAAATTACGAGCGGGATTGCATCGCGCGGAACGTCGGGCGCAACTTTTTGAAAAAGAAGTGATAAACCTTAGAACCAACGCAGTTAAAGTAAATTAAGCTGGGCAGTGTTCCCTGCATTATAAATCTTCGAGCGGATATCAGATGCATGAAGGGTGGCTGTTACTGGTTTTAATGTTGGCGGTTGCTTGCGGTTGGCTGTTGGGTCGCTGGCAGCAGTCCCGCTCTAAGGAGGCTGATAAAAACCAGTTGCCTGAAGCCTATTATCGCGGCTTGAATTATCTCTTGAATGAACAGCCAAAGCAGGCCATGGATATGTTCATGCAGGCGTTGGATGATGACTCTGAGGCGATTGATACCCATCTGGCGTTGGGTAAGCTATTTAGGGCTCGAGGAGACTTTAGTAAAGCGACTCGTGTTCATCAGAACTTGCTGGCTCGTCCTGCCCTTGAAAGTGCTCAGCAGCTGTTAGTGCAATTTGAGTTGGCCAGTGATTATATGGCCGCAGGGTTATTCGATCGTGCAGAGCGGCTACTTAATGAGCTGCTAATTGAAAGCAGTACTGAGATTCGTAAAAAAAGTCTTTTATTGTTATTAGAGCTTTATCAGCGGGAAAAAGAGTGGTCGCAGGCAATTTCTACTGCTGAAGCTCTGCTGGCAATGCAGGTTAATAGCATGGCTCCGATAATTGCTCAGTATCTTTGTGAAGTGGCGGAGCAGAGTTTTAAGCAGGGTGATCAGGTCGAAGCACGTTTTGCGCTCAAAAGAGCACTGGGTCATGATCGAGCCTGCATTCGTGCCTATTTATTGTTGGCAGAGCTTGACGTTGAAACACAGCAATATCGGGATGCTATTAAAACGTTAAAACAAATAAAAAAGCAGGATGCGGGTTATCTAGCGGAATCGATGCCTGTTTTGCAGGACTGTTATCGGCAACTTGGGCAGGAAAAATATTTTCATGAATATCTAATGGAGTGCTTGCATGATGGCAGTTTGATACCGTCGGGTTTTAATGCCAGCCAGGCAATGCGCAAGCTAACGGGCAAGCCTGAACAATTAAGCCAGAGTATTAATAAGGAAGTGCGTCAGACCCCGTCGCTGCATGGTCTGCGCTACCTGATTGATTTTCAGATGTATGATGCCCAGGGGGCTGATATTGATTACTTGCAGAATCTGCGGGAATTTGTTGATCAATTGATTGAGGTTCATCCAGCCTATCGCTGCAAACATTGTGGCTATCAGGGGAAGCATTTAACTTGGTTATGCCCGAGCTGTCAGCATTGGGGAACCATCCGCCCGTCACACACCATTGAATAAGAGTCGCTTTTAATGCAACAAATAGATAACAAAAAAATTATTGTCGCGCTGGATTTTGATACCTTGGGTGCTGCACTAGAGTTGGCGAAACAGCTCAATCCCACGCAGTGCCGTCTTAAGGTCGGGAAAGAGTTGTTTACCTGCTGTGGTCCACGAATCGTAGAAGCCCTGCATGAGCTGGGTTTTGAAGTATTTCTTGATTTGAAATTTCATGATATCCCCAATACTGTTGCAAAGGCGGTTAAAGCAGCGGCTGAACTGGGTGTGTGGATGGTGAATGTGCACGCCTCCGGTGGCCTGGCAATGATGCAGGCCGCTCGTGCAATTCTTGAGTCGTATGGCGATAAGCGCCCGCTATTGATAGCAGTGACTGTATTAACCAGTATGAGCAGCGAAGAGTTGTCTCAAATTGGTTACCAAAATTCGGCAGAGCAGCAGGTTCAGCATTTAGCTGGATTGACCCAACAGGCAGGCCTTGATGGTGTGGTTTGCTCTTCGCAGGAAGCCAGTGCTTTAAAGGCCAGCTTTGGCAAGGAGTTCCTGTTAATAACCCCCGGTATTCGCCCCGCAAACGCTGAAACAGGCGATCAGAAGCGGATCATGACGCCCGCCAAAGCGCTTGACGCGGGCAGTGATTATCTGGTGATTGGCCGACCAATTACTCAGGCTTCATCCCCTCTCGATGCTTTGGCTGCTATTGTTGAAGAGATTGCCTAATACCTTTGTGTATTGCTGCCTTGGATGTGACTTGTTAGCATCCAGTCTGTGTAGCAGGAAAGCTATGCGTTATTTCAATTAACAGGGAGCTAGTTATGGTTTATTTAAAAGGACTTTTGATTTCGTTTGCGGTGAGTTTACTTTGTGTTGCTCTGCCTGCTGGTGCAGAGAATGCAGCCTCAACGGGCATAGAAATATCCACTGAGCAGGTCTTAAGTAGCGTAAATATTAATACCGCAGATGTTGAGATGTTAGCCGTGTCACTTAAAGGGGTTGGAGTAAAGCGAGCTCAGGCCATTGTCGCTTATCGGGAAAGTAATGGCCCCTTCAGTGATGTGAATCAGCTGGAAGAGATTAAAGGCATTAGTGCGGCGATTATTAAGAAAAATCTTGATAAAATCCGACTTTAGGTATCTTCCGTAGTTTCAAAAAAAGGCGCAACTTCGCGCCTTTTTTGTTTTATTTGTCTGTTGCCGATTTCTCAAAGAAAGTGGCTCTAAGATGAGATATCAGTCTTTTATGTGGAGTGTCGACGTTTGTTAATACCAGTAATTTTAGCCGGTGGAGTAGGTAGTCGGTTGTGGCCATTGTCACGCGAGTATTACCCCAAGCAATTTATTCCCTTGGTGGATGAGCAGCTATCAATGCTGCAGTCGACAATATCTCGATTGGAAGGTATTGCAGAATTAGCGCCACCTGTTGTTGTGTGTAATGAGGCCCATCGTTTTTTGGTGGCCGAGCAGTTACGGCAAATTGATATTACGGATGCGCGCATTATTTTGGAGCCAGAAGCCCGTAATACCGCCCCAGCTGTAACACTTGCAGCCTATGAGTCGTTAGCTCAGGATAAAGATCCTGTGTTATTGGTATTGGCTGCGGATCACTTGATTCAATCTATCGATCAGTTTCATCAGGCAGTTAATGTAGGTAAAAACTGTGCAAAGAATGGTCAGCTGGTGACCTTTGGTGTTGTGCCTGATCAGCCGGAAACAGGTTATGGTTATATTCGTTATCAACAATCTAACGAGGCTTTTCAAGTTATCGAAGAGTTTGTCGAAAAACCAGATAAAGCAAGGGCGCAGGCTTACCTTGATAGTGGTGACTATTACTGGAACAGTGGCATGTTTATGTTCAAGGCCAGCAGTCTTTTAGATGAATTAAAGCAATGGGCGCCGGATATTCAGCAGGCCTGTGAGCAGTCTTTTAGGACGATACAAAAGGATATGGATTTTCACCGTGTCTCCCGGGAGTCTTTTGCTAAGTGCCGCAGTGAATCGATAGATTATGCTGTCATGGAACAAACTGAAAATGCGGTAGTAGTGCCTCTGCGTAGTGATTGGAATGATGTGGGCGCTTGGTCGTCTATTTGGGAAGTTAGTGATAAGGATGAGCAGGGTAACGTAACACAGGGCGATGTGATGCTTGAAACTGTGAATAACAGTTATGTGCGAGCTGAATCAAGACTGGTTACTGTGCTGGGTGTAGAGGATCTAGTGGTGGTTGAAACGGCGGATGCGGTGTTGGTTGCAGATAAAAACCGTGTTCAGGATATTAAAGAGCTGGTTGAGAGACTTAAGCGCCAACAAAGACCTGAGTTGCAAAATCATACTCAAGTTTATCGCCCTTGGGGTTCCTATGAAAGCATTGTTACTCAGTCGCGTTTTCAGGCTAAACGTATTGTTGTAAACCCAGGCTCGAGCCTCTCCTTGCAGCTTCATCATCACCGAGCGGAACACTGGATTGTTGTAAAGGGTTGTGGACAGATTACTCGTGGTGAAGAGGTATTTCAGCTTAATGAGGATGAGTCGACCTATATTCCGATTGGTATGAAGCATCGTTTGGAAAACCCTGGTGTTATTCCGTTGGAAGTTATTGAAGTGCAGACCGGCAGTTATTTGGGTGAGGATGATATTGTGCGTTTTGAGGATGTGTACGGACGGGCCGAACAGGTATAAAGATAATTTATGCGGAATTTGCAACATACAAAAATTCTTAACTTGCCACGTCAACATAAGCGCTTGTTGATGCTGGCCGCTGATTTGATGATGGTGCCATTTGCGCTGTGGACGGCTTTTTCTTTACGTTTCGGTACACCAGATGTAGATGTGTATCCATTTTTAGTCCTTTATACCTCTGTGTTAGTTATTGCGATACCTGTATTTATTAAGCTCGGCCTTTATCGTGCAGTGGTTCGTTATATGGGGCCGCAGGCTATGCTTGCCGTTATAAAAGGGGTAAGCCTAGTAACCGTAGCATTAATGATCATTACATTGATGCTACGAATTCAAGGGGTGCCGCGCTCAGTGTTCGCAATTTTTTGGTTGCTTGCAATTTGTTATGTAGGTGGCAGTCGTTTTATTGTTAGAGCTTATTTCCATTGGTTGGTAGAGGGTGTAGCTGGTCGTAGTATTGTGGTGGTTTATGGCGCAGGTGCTGCAGGAATGCAGCTGGCATCGGCTCTAAAACACGACGCAAATTACATACCGGCAGCTTATCTGGACGATAGTGAAGCGCTTCAGGGTACCATTATTAATGGTTTGCGGGTCTATGCTCCGCAGGCGCTTGAGAAACTAATAAATGATCACAATGTTACGGATGTGTTGTTGGCTTTGCCTTCGGCTAGTCTTTCAGTGAGACGTAAAATTATTAGTCAGTTGGAATTGTTACCTGTGCATGTTCGTACCTTGCCTACGATGCCAGAATTGGTAGCAGGTAAAGTCAGTCTTGATGCCGTTGAAGAAGTGGATGTTGATGATCTGTTAGGTCGTGATTCTGTTGAGCCAAACGAAGAGTTATTGGCTGCTTGTGTTACTGGTAAGGTGATTGCAGTAACTGGTGCGGGGGGGACAATTGGCTCCGAGTTGTGTCGGCAGATTGTGAAATTAAACCCTCAGATATTGCTGCTATTTGAAGTGAGCGAGTATGCTTTATATGCAATAGAAAATGAATTACGTGACGCATCGTATTTTGAAAGTACTATTGAACTTGTGCCTGTACTAGGAAGTGTTCAAGACGAAGAGTTGCTTTATAAAATTTTCCAGAATTACCATGTTGGAGTTGTTTTTCACGCTGCCGCCTACAAGCATGTTCCTCTCGTGGAGCATAATATAGTTTCTGGTATACGTAATAATGTGATGGGAACTTTGGCGATGGCGCGTGCAGCGGCAAGAGCGAATGTGTCGTCAGTGACACTTATATCAACAGATAAGGCGGTACGTCCCACTAATGTGATGGGGGCTTCGAAACGTTTGGCTGAATTAGTACTACAAGCGTTAGCCGAAGAGTACTCCGGTACGTGTTATTCCATGGTACGTTTTGGCAATGTGCTTGGTTCTTCCGGTTCAGTTGTGCCAGTGTTTCGAAAGCAGATTGCTGAAGGGGGGCCAGTTACAGTAACTCATCCTGAAATTTATCGATATTTTATGACGATTTCTGAGGCCGCTCTGTTGGTAGTGCAAGCAAGTGCACTGGCTAAGGGCGGTGACGTGTTTGTGCTTGATATGGGGGAGCCAGTCAATATCAGTGATTTGGCTCGGAAAATGATTCGTCTGATGGGGTTAGAGGTTAAGGAAAGCAGTAGTGGTGAGGGAAATATTACGATTCAATACACAGGACTGCGACCAGGGGAAAAATTAAAAGAAGAGCTGTTAATTGAAGGTAATCTTATTGGAAGTGATCATCCCAAAATTTTATGGACGGAAGAAAGTTCTATGGCTTGGTTAGAGCTAGAGGCGATGTTAAATCGGTTGGGCGTGGCTTGCCAAAATTACGACTATGAAACAATAAAAGAAATTTTATTGCATTCGCTTGTTGGTTACACGCCTGATCATGAGTTTGTTGATAATTTGTGGCAGCAAGGGCTAATGGGGTCGGGAGTCGATTTGAAGACTGGCAAGCAGTATCATTAAAAGCGCTGTGATAGTTGTACTGTTTGTATTTCGGTTGGTGTATTAAAAACCTTTAACTAGATGTAAATAAAGTGTTTTTCGGTGTGTAAATTACGGGTTGATAAATAGATTAAGAAACCTTTGTTTTTGGTGTTGACCTACCACTTAATCGACATTAATATACGCGCCTCATTGAGTTGATCCCCGATAGCTCAGTTGGTAGAGCAGCGGACTGTTAATCCGCCTGTCGCTGGTTCGAGTCCAGCTCGGGGAGCCATATTTAAGAAAGCCGACGTTTACGTCGGCTTTTTTTTCGTCTGTAGGTTTTGGGTAATACGTCGGCTTTGATAATTGTTACAATGGGCCGCTTTCTTCAGCGCATTTAAAATCATTCATAGAGATAAAAATGTCCGTCGATTTTCAGGTCGTTTCACCTTTTCAGCCATCCGGTGATCAGCCGGCAGCCATTGAGCAGCTGAAGCTGGGTATTGAAGCTGGTTTGGCGTACCAGACGTTGCTGGGTGTGACAGGGTCAGGTAAAACGTTCACCGTTGCCAATGTGATTGCAGAGACGCAACGTCCCGCGCTTGTGTTGGCCCCCAACAAAACACTGGCCGCTCAGCTTTATGGCGAGTTCAAGGAGTTTTTTCCGCGCAATTCCGTTGAGTATTTTGTTTCCTACTACGACTACTATCAGCCTGAAGCCTATGTGCCCTCTTCGGATACCTTTATTGAAAAGGATGCGTCGGTAAACGAACACATTGAGCAGATGCGTTTGTCGGCTACCAAGGCGTTGCTGGAGCGTAAGGATGCCATTGTGGTGGCGACGGTGTCCGCTATTTATGGTTTGGGTGACCCTGGCGCTTATCTAAACATGGTGGTGCATCTTGATCGAGGTGATCGTATTGATCAGCGTGGTCTTCTGCGCCGTTTGGCTGAACTGCAATATAAACGCAATGATGTCGAGCTGCATCGTGCTACTTATCGCGTGCGTGGTGATGTGATTGATATCTATCCTGCTGAGTCGGAGCGCGATGCGGTGCGTATTGAGCTGTTCGACGATGAAATCGAATCGATTGCGGTGTTTGATCCGTTGACGGGCGAGGTGTTAAAACGCCTGCCACGCGTCACAATTTATCCCAAAACCCACTATGTGACGCCACGTGACACGCTGGTTGGTGCCACTGAAAAGATTAAGGAAGAGCTCAAAGAGCGACTGACGCAGCTGCGCAACAATGACAAGTTGGTGGAAGCTCAGCGCCTAGAGCAGCGTACCAACTTTGATGTGGAAATGATTTTGGAGCTGGGTTACTGCAACGGCATTGAAAACTACTCGCGTTATTTGTCTGGTCGCCCAGACGGCGAAGCGCCGCCGACGTTGTTTGATTATTTACCGGACAATGCGCTGCTGTTGGTTGATGAGTCTCACGTCACCATTCCTCAGCTGGGCGCTATGTACAAGGGTGACCGCTCTCGTAAAGAGACGCTGGTGGAGTATGGATTTCGGTTGCCCTCAGCATTGGGTAACCGTCCCATGCGTTTTGACGAATGGGAGCAGGCTGCACCGCAGGCGATATTTATTTCGGCGACGCCAGGCCCCTACGAGGATGAGCACTCCGGTCAAGTGGTGGATCAGGTAGTGCGTCCCACCGGTTTGTTGGATCCTGAAATTCAAATTCGCCCAGCTTCCACGCAGGTGGATGATCTGCTGTCGGAAATTAATTGCCGGGTTGCTAAAAAAGAACGTGTGTTGGTGACGGTGTTGACCAAACGCATGGCTGAAGATCTTGCCGAATATTATGACGAACACGGCGTGCGTGCGCGTTATCTGCATTCGGATATTGATACCGTGGAACGGGTCGAGATTATTCGCGATCTGCGTATTGGTGAGTTTGATGTGCTGATCGGCATTAACCTGCTGCGAGAAGGGCTGGATATCCCGGAGGCGTCACTGGTGGCGATTCTTGATGCTGATAAGGAAGGCTTTCTACGCTCGGAACGCTCGTTGATCCAGACCATTGGCCGCGCGGCGCGTAACGCCAATGGCACGGCTATTTTATATGCGAACCGCATTACCGGTTCCATGCAGCGAGCCATGGATGAAACGGATCGTCGCCGTGAAAAGCAACGCGCCTATAACAAAGAGCATGGCATCACGCCGCGTGGCATCTTTAAGTCGGTTGAGGATATTCTTGAGGGCGCAGTGACGCCGGGATCTCGCGGTAAGAAAAATAAACAGGTTGCAGAGCCTCAGGCTGACTATAACGTTGATATTGAAAAAATGACGCCAGCGCAGCTGGGTAAGCTGCTGACCCAGCTGGAAGATAAAATGTACGAAGCGGCTAAAAATATGAAGTTTGAAGAGGCGGCGCAATACCGTGATCAAATCTCCGCTTTGAACGCCAATATGCTTGGGTGATTGGTGGATATGGGCTACAGTTAGTTGGTTTTCGGATAGTCGATGATGATGTTTAAAGGAGTGATGAGTTAGTGAAAGTTTTGGTGACAGGCACGGCAGGTTTTATTGGTTCGACGCTGGCAAGACGCCTGCTGGATCGGGGGGATGAAGTCATTGGTGTCGATAACCTTAATGATTATTACGACGTCAACCTGAAGCAGTCTCGCCTTAACCGCTTGCTTGATCACGACGGCTTTACCGATATTCGCGCCAGTATTGAGGATCAAAGCACGATGGAGGCGGTGTTTAAAACGCATCAGCCACAGCGGGTGGTCAACTTGGCAGCGCAGGCCGGTGTGCGCTACTCACTGATTAATCCGCATTCCTATATCAACTCCAATATCATGGGTTTCATGAATATTCTGGAGGGTTGTCGCCATAACGATGTTGAGCATTTGGTGTACGCTTCCAGTAGCTCAGTGTACGGCTCTAATACCAAAATGCCCTTTTCGGTGCAGGATAACGTTGATCATCCCTTGAGTTTGTATGCGGCCAGTAAAAAAGCCAATGAGCTGATGGCGCATACCTATAGTCATCTGTACCAATTGCCCACTGCCGGTTTGCGATTCTTTACCGTGTATGGTCCGTGGGGGCGTCCAGATATGGCGCTGTTTATGTTTACCCAGAAGATCCTTGCCGGTGAGCCGATTGATGTCTTTAACTACGGTCATCACAAGCGCGATTTCACGTATATTGATGACATTGTTGAAGGTGTGATTCGCACGCTGGATAAGGTGGCCGAGCCTGATCCGCAGTGGCATGGCGATGAGCCGGAGCCCAGTACCAGCCAGGCGCCTTATCGTCTTTATAATATTGGTAGTAACTCGCCGGTGGATTTGCTGCGTTATATCGAAATTCTTGAGGATTGTCTGGGTAAAAAGGCCGAGAAAAATATGTTGTCGCTACAGCCGGGCGATGTGCCCGATACTTACGCCAATGTTGATGCGCTGGTTGATGATGTGGGTTATAAGCCCTCGACGCCGATTGAGCAGGGAATCGCTAATTTTGTGGAATGGTATCGTGATTATTATAAGGTTTAAGTGTCAGGTTTAGACGCCTAAAAAGGCTGCGAACGTATCTGCTGCTTTTAATGGTTATTTAGAGAATAATTTTCTTGAGGGCGTTCGGGACAGGTGTTATCTTACGCACCTTAATTCTGCAGACAGATTTGCAGGCGCGTAGCTCAGTTGGTTAGAGCACCACCTTGACATGGTGGGGGTCGGTG
>Ga0209292_1006044_pt1 | contig 12105 bp, 9 predicted proteins | sample GOMGulsemesocosm_2_FD_184634 | JGI IMG/M metagenome (GOLD analysis project Ga0209292, IMG submission 184634) | Methane-oxidizing microbial communities from mesocosms in the Gulf of Mexico - GOM9C Gulf of Mexico (SPAdes) (version 2) | ecosystem: Environmental > Aquatic > Marine > Cold seeps...
GTCAAGCATTGTTAGCTATTAGTTTGTTCGCCATTCTAATGGCTAGTGTAGGGATATTAGGAGAGATTTACTTAATTCCTGAATTAGTTATGCTGATAATGTTTGTATTTGTGTTTTTTGGGTACTCGTTTGCTATTCAACATGCTTGGAAGGTTATTAAAGTTATTAGGGCGGAAATATAAGAGAATAGTAAATATACTCTTATTTTGACGGCTTACATAAGTAAATTATGACAGAACGAATCATGCTGTGAACATAAACTTATTCGTGTAATAAGTACACAGTTCTAATAAGCACCAAAAAACAGTTAACCAATTAACAAAACTAGCTTTTCATGCAACTGATATTAAGTATTTTTTAAAATGTTACCTTTGAATTTATTAGGTGGGTCACATAACTGGTGTTTTTCAAGGTAGTTGTCACCATTTAGCCTATATTTCTAAGTAACCTTATTTTGTTGCTCTTTTATATTGTCCTTTCAGGTTTAAGTGATACGGGCTGACAACGTCACAGTTTCTAATATCACCTGATCAACGTATTTTGTTCGCTTCTTTCGCTTAGCCAAAATGTATTTATCTTCACCGTTATGACGTTAGCTTATGTTACAAAGTTAATCGTAAGCGTGTAATTAGCCCCGAATACCAATATTAATCAAGCCTACGCATAATTATCTCAGCAAATTAACATGAGGTAATTATGAATAAACAGCAAAAAATCAAACACTGGCAAGGCATCTTTGAACAGACATTGATCAGACCCCTAGGCAACTTTTTTGATTTTATATAAATTCAACGCATGACCTCCAATGAGTTTTATTATTTTATCCCTTAACTCATCAAAGCCATCTAGGTGAATTTCATTATCATATTGGAGTAAATTAATTCCTTCAAAACATTGAAATACCCAACGTAATGTTGGGTTCGATATTTCTTGATTAATTTGATTCGGTATCGTTGCTTCTTGCTTTCTCATGTTTGATCGCATTCGTCTTTGAGCGATTGAGTAAACCAGTAATGAAAGTGTCATCACCATCAATAGGGCATCGATTCTACTTGGCTTTTTGATAAATAATGAAGAGACAAAAAACAAAGGGTCTTTTAAAAAACGAAAGCCTTTTTCTACCTCAGACTGAGCTTTGTAATGCTTGAGTAACGCTACGGCTGAAAGTGCTTCTTTATCTATATTTGTCGCTAAAACAAAGCATGACTTTTGCTCAACAACTTGTTTAATGACAGCTTCATTTTCTATTAATTCTGCGGTTATTTGCCACTCAAGACATTTCACGGGAGCGTCTTTTTTGGGGCGACCTTTACCTTCATATACTTTATATTCTACAAGTTGCTGCTTTGCTATTTGATGGTATTTCATTTTTTTCGTTAATTTATCTATCGCTCGTTGTGCATCTGTTTGACAAGCAAAGCGTTGAGCTTGCAAATGAAATAGGTCCTTCTTTACAGCCACTCTTGCTCGCTCAACTTGTCGAACAATGCTCTTTTTCGCTCTGTGATTAGCGGCATTCGAATAAATAACCATCCATCTTTGCTTTATTCCCATATGCTCGACTTCATTAATAACATACTGATAATTATCATCTATCTTGATCCATTGATTAGTATTAATTGCGCTGCTAATTGACGATTTTTCAAGGGAGATAGTTGATGGTATTAACGTCAGAAATCCAATCTTAGATAAAAACTCAGCATTTTTTTTATGATAAAGCTTACAGTCAGCGACGAGATATTTCGGGGATGTGCTTTTTTTAAATACATCAACAAGTGCCTTGCTGCGAGCTTTAAAGATAGCTGTATCTGCGCTATTCCCATCCCAGTTTTTACAAGCCAGTGGAATACCGCCATCTTGGCTGACAATGATTTCTTGTACAACTTGCTTTAAATCAGGGCGGTGAGCTTTGCTATGACCGTGGGTGATTTTAATGACGTTTTCATCGCTATCTTCATCATCAAAAGCGTATTCACCTGTTAGTGAATGACTAGTTGTATCAAGAGACTCAAAGGTGCAATCTATTTGTTCAAGCTCACAAGCTTGGCTAGAAACCAATGAAAACAGGCTTTCACAGCCAAACTCAAAACACTGGTCAAGTGTTCGTCCTAATTTGTGGCGATTAAAATGTGAGGCTTGAACACCTTCACGGAATAAATGTTCGAGAGGCAAATTAGTAAAAAATTGAGGGCTAAGCGATAAAGGCCGGTTAGCAAAGCCTAATCCATTCATGATCATGCCTTTAACCGCCTCACCTGGTGTGATTTCTTGTTTTTCGTCTTGAGGTAGGTATTGATCTAAAAGGCTGACAATTTTTAAGTCTTCAATTACACCAGTAACAATACCATGATGATTTAACCGTTTGATTTTTAAATTCATATTTACCTCGATGTTGAGGTGTTATTTTATCAAACCGTTATGAATTAAGCGCTTAAATTAAATAGAATTTTTTGAGTTTGCTCTGATCAATGACTGGTTAAACGTGTTTATTACATAAAAATGTCAGCTTGAATTATTTATATGTGTGCTTATTTTGAACGATTAAAGGAAGCCCACAGATAATTAACTATGCCAATTCAGGTAATGTCAGAATTTGATAGATCAATGTTATCAAAGAGATACATTATTGCAACAATTAATGATCAGCTAAAAAATATTTCACAAGTTGAACATAGTCGGCATCGAAGTGAGACCGCGACTCTATCAGTATATCCCATAGATATATAAGAACTATTCGTCCCCTTTGTATCCAAACTTATAAAGTAACATTTCAAACAAAAAAAGAGGTGTTGATATAAAGTTACGTCTCCATAAACGTCTAGGTTCTTTTAATAGTCTAGGTAACCACTCTAAATGCGATTTAATCCAAAAATTTGAGGGTCTTACAACTGTACCAGCATAAAAATCAAAAACAGCCCCAATAGATGAAGCAACTTTAAAGTTAAGGCTAGCCTTATTCTGATATAACCATTTTTCTTGCTTTGGTGCCGTCATACCTACAAACAGAACATCAGGGTTAACACTGTTCACCTTATCTAAAATAACTTTATTCTCGTCTGTTGTAAAAATATCTTTATAAGGTGGTGAGTAACTTTCAACAATAACATTAGGGAACTCAATGGCTAAACGTTCTTTAATTTTTTTCAAAGTAATTTGAGAAGCCCCCATGTAAAAAGCTGTACCATTACTTATATTTAACTGTTGTAGTAAGTATAAATGTAAATCAGTACCAGCAATTTTTTTAATATTTTTTTGTTGAATTTGTTTTGCGGCTATGACTATGCCACTACCGTCAGCTATAAGTGTGTCAGATGATAATAAAGCCTGTTTAAACGTATTGTCATTTTTGGCTGTTACATATGAATGAGGGTTAAGGGTATTAACTATTTGCTTATTACTCTCTGCGATATTAATCGATGACAACTCATCATTAAAAATAGAATAGCCCATTATTTTTATTTGTTTATACATTACGATGATTTAAAAACCTTAACTAAATTAATTTCAAATTGTTCTAAACTAAAGTTGTCTAAATATCTTTTTCGACAATACTTTGACGTTTTTGTGTTTAATAAGTTTTGTTGTACATTATTGAATTCTGCTTCTAATAACGACATATCCGCCAATGTTGTACCGCATTGTTTATTGATAATGCTAGGAATAGAAGCTTCATCAGAAGCTAACACCGGAATGCCATAAGATAAAGCTTCAAGGATAGACAAAGGGAATGCTTCTTTAGGATAGCGAGTTGGGAAAATAAATATGTGTGCGTTTTTAAAAAGACTATCTTTTTCAGCGCCATTCACAAAACCGTGAAATGTAACTTTTTTTGATAAATTTTCATCAATAACAAATTTTAAAAATTCGTCTCTATCATCATTATTTTCCCAGCCGCCAGCAAAATGGAAGTGAATATTCTGGTTTTTGACCTTAGTAGCTAGCTTTAAAACTTCAAAATAACCTTTGCTTTTAATCATGTTTGATAGATAAAGAACTTCTACCTGATTTAAAATATTATACTTTTTACCAATAAGCCCGTCAAAAGTACCAGAGCTTATTTTATTTTCAACACCGTTAGGTAAGAAAAATACCTCTCTATATGTTTTAACCCGTTTAAAGTCGGCTTCTAATAATGGACTTAATAAGATTAAATTAACTTCTTTTAGAAAGATCCTTGTTAATTTCAACTTCAAACAAGATCCTTTAACAAACGCATTAACACCTTTTGTATGATAATGATAATAAATATTGATTTTTTTGAATAAGCAATAAAATTTCCATAGACTGGAGATGAGGAAATCACGGTAAAACGCGATACTTTTTACTGATGCTGTAAAGTAAATATTGTCAGGCCTAAAAGATAATAAGGCCCAGAAAACTCGAAAATAAAGCTCAAAAACCAAGTATATTTTTCTGAAACTTAATCTTCCAATATCAGCAATAGTATCGGATGATTTTATTGTAATAAAGCGGCAATCAAAATGTTCATTTAGTTGTTTACTTACAGCAATAAAGTCACCAACTTTGGCTGCACCATGTGAAGGTGGAGAGCGATGTAGTATACAAAGTAGTTTAGGTTTCATTTAATGTATCACTATATATGTTTGTCATTCTTTGAGCTTTAGCTTCCCAAGTGTAATTATTTAATACGTTTAAACGATTTTCATTGCCTATTTTTAACCGAATATCGGTAGAGCTAAAAAGTTGAAGTAATTTATCTGATAGTGTTTTTACAATTGTATCATAAGAATCATTTTCTGATACTAGTTGGGAGTCAATATTAGTATTTACAAATTGTTGCGGCCCACCATAATCCATAGCCAATATTGGTAATGAATGACTCATTGCTTCCAATATTACAAAGCCTGCGTTTTCTAACGTAGGAAATAAAAAAACATCTGCTTCAGATAGTTTTGTTTGCACCACAGCCATAGGGATTTTACCAAGAAAGTCTACCTTGTTAATGATACCTAATTCTGTAGCTAATCGCTTAAGGTAATCTCTGTCGTTACCATCTCCAATTATTTCCAGTCTTACGTTACTATCAATAGGTACATTTTTAATGAATTCAGCAAACGCATAAAGAGTCAGTTTAAAGTTTTTTATATATATAAATCGGCCGACACTGATCACCTTAAAAGGTTCTACATTATTAACTGTTTTTTTTGTTTCTAGTAAATTATTTTCATTAATTCCTATAGCGGGTACGGCTAAAAATGATTGTGAATTGTCTAAAGCTAATTTATTTGCAACATTTTCATTAATTCCGATAATTAAGTCTGCTTTTTTTTTACAGTAATAGAATGAAGGGTCAAGTTTTCTAAAAAAACATTGTAAGAATATTCGAAAACGTTCAATTAGTTGTCGCTTATTACCATCAAGGAATTTATTTGCTATAGGATCATGACTACCAATAGGGCCCCATACAAATTTATTGTTACTATTTTTTAATATTGAAAAAAAGCTAGGCAGCCAGTCATTAACAAAAGTTACATGATGAATAATATCGAATGCAATATTTTGTTTTTTAGCATAAAAAGCAGCACCAAGCATCCATAGGTAATAATATGTACGAATACCTCTTCCACCGCTCTTCCAGAAGGTTAAAAGTTTAGGGGGTGCATAATATAGGAAAGTAAGATTCGGCGGATAGTTCTCTTTTTCTATAACTGAACGATTATTAGCTTTTGTTATTGCGTAAATATTATCTTTCGGCATTGCTTTAGCTATCTCATTTACCATTTGCCAGCCAACTTCGGGCTCACTCCCTTTATTTGGTTCACAGGCATATACACCAAGTAAAATATTCATTTATTCTCCATCATCTCAAGCATTTTAATTTCAAAATTACATTCTTCATTTTCTTCAGTATTCCTTAAGATTTCTTTAATTAGGAAAACCTTCAATAACTCTTCGATCTCTATCGCATCGACCTTAGTTGAAATGTGAGCTAAAAGATCATTTGCGTGAAAGCCTTCGATGAGTTTCCCTATCTGATAGTAGTATTTGATTAAGTCAAAATACTCTATACCATCTTCTACAAAATGCTCAAAATCAAAAGGTACGTATTTATTGTTAACCTTAATAATGTTCCAAGGGGTAAAGTCACCGTGTTCATAAACAAGTGAGTATTTTTTCTTTGAGCCGTTACATATTCGTTCTATGATGTGAATGTATTCAGCTAAACCATTAGCTCGTAAAGAAATTTTTAACTGAATTATTCTAGGGTGTTCTGCAAGCTGAAATGAGCCGATTCTTTTAAATTGAGACGATAGCTCTAATGCATCACTGTCATTTATCGAATCAATATTTCCATCTAATGGTGGCAGTAATACAAATGGCGTTTTATCAAACTTATCTTTTAAAATATAACTATCAATCAACTTGATTTTTGACAACGCTTCTATAGCACTTATCTCATTTTTTAGGTGAATTAGACCAACCTTGTTTAAAGGGTACTTTATATAACCAATCACTTCAGATTCTTGAGATTGTAATTGTATAACTACTTTATCCCCTGTTGTTGCAAAATAAACAGAAGACACCAGAGTTTGTTCAAGTTTTACTTCTAAATACCTCAAAAAATCTGACTTAACACCCTTTTCTGCTCTACATATCAATTTTGCGAAAGTTGGGAAATACGAAAATAAATACCAAATTGTTTTTTTTAAACACTTAGCTTTAAAAGAAAAAGGGTTATAAAGTCTAAAAGCATTATCTGCTTGACTTGAATTATTAACAGCTAATACAACTTTAGGATTTTTTCTCGTGGGTAAGAAGATATAACTATTATTAGAAAAAAAATCATTTTTATTCATCTTTATATCTTAAAACCATTGTTTTAATTATAATATCCATTGTTTCATTAACCGAGTCATCTAAAGTTTTCCCTGTATCTATCCACATTGCTCTCTTCTCATTATCACAGAACTCCTTTAATTTAATCACTTGGGTAGTTATTTCGTTGATGGGCAGCTCTGGCTTTCTGCTATAAATAACTTCAGGATCTGCACCTAAACAAATAATTAAATCAGGCTTAGGAATAAAAAGCTTAATATTATTAATGATCCAGGAAGGTAGATTAATTCGTGCTCTCTTTTGATCTATAAGATAATCATAATAATAACGATCAAATATCCAAATTGAAGACTTTTTAACAGTTACGGGATAAACCTTTAACCAATATCCAACAATATAATCGAATGAATAGTAGAATAGTCTTAATAATGAGCCTACTTTGCCAGATTGCCTTGCACTGTGTGGATCAGTTATTGGCCCTGACCGTTTTTTCTTTTGAAATAATTGTGCGATATTTGGAATAAGGTTAGGTCGCATATGCTCATAATATAATGCGTTATGAACTGCTTCATTTAAGGGAGGAGTAATCCTATCAATTATTGTGGTCTTACCTGCACCGTCGGTACCTAAAATAGCAATTACAAAGCCAGGTGGTTTATAAAAACGATAATATCTTGTCAAGTTTGATCGTAAGTTAGCTATTTTAATACGTATCCCTTTTGTCAAAATACGACGACCCAAATTTGCTAAGCTTTCTATTTCAGTTTGATTGAAATTCTGTTCTAAAGTATGATTTAGCTTATTAATAAAGTTAATATTATATATTTTTGACAAAATATCTGAATACAATGATTTATTTTTATTCCAACTATTCTTTGCTTCTATAAAATATTTTTGTTTACAAGTACCGTTATTTAAAATCTCTTTTAAAAAAGCAATTAGTTCAGCATCATCATCATTGGCCACATTTATGCTTTTATGCTGTTTGATGCGAGAGAGTAAAAAGTTTACAGGGAACATAGTCGCTGTTCTATATGGGAGAATACCTTCATGGACATCTAGTTGTAATCCGAACGATTTATTTGAATCATTACCAGCTATACATATCCTTGGTGTTAGTTTTCCATATTTTATAATCATGTTAGCATTAGTTTGCTTTAGCACTTCATCTAGTAAACGATAAAAATCATCAACATCCTTAGATGATATTAGAATGTCTAAATCACTCCCCCCTAAAGACTCTGGAAGCTTGCTATAATTTCTTAGCACACAATAATTGATATTTAGTTTATTCAGTGAACTAAATAATGATGATAAAAAAAAGTTCATAGCATAGTCTCCTTATATTTGACTTTATGTGACACTAACAAAATACTTATTAAAAATAATAAGGTATAAATCGAAAACAAATTAACGGTTAGTGTTGTAAATGATTTTAGAAGTACCAATAACATAATCCCAAAAACTTGGGCAAACCTGTAATCACTTTTAAATTTTAAAATTGCTTTTTTATAGCGCTTAAATAAAACTAAAAATATATAACTTATAATAAATAACCCAAGACTTCCGGCTGAGACCAACAGCGACATAAAAGAAGAATCTAACGTCATCATCAAGCCGTTGGAAGCTGAAGCCGCTATTTCTCGTTCTGCCGAGGTAAACCCCATACCTATCAGTTGCTCCAACCAACTTGAGTTAGCATAAACGTCAAAGGCATATTTCCACCAAGTAATTCTTCCGGTTACTAATAATAACTGATCTGTACTCGCACCTCTTTGTAAAAGAGCTAATAATGTGGGTAGTAGCATAATAAATACGAATAGAATAGGTATAGAAAAAACTAATTTATTAATAAACTTAATTCTATTTGTAATTAGAAAAAAAACGCCTAAAACCATTATGATAGCAATAATGGGTGTGCGGCTTTGTGATAAAAAAAGTAGGATAAAAAAATAACTAAACAAAAAGTAATCATAGTGCTTGAATTTACATTTATAAATGAATTTAATGGCATAATCGTAAATGAAAAAAGCTGCGAATGTACCTATACTTATAGAATTTAAAACAACAATCGTTCCTTTTAACCTATATGGGAATATAGCGCCTTCTGCACTTATTCTTTCAAATGCATTAGAAGGGTCTAGAGTCATACTTAAAAATAAGCTAAACAATAAAAACTTCATAAACAAGAGCGTTTTATCGTAAAATTTATAAATATCATCAAAATTTTTCTTTGTTATCATCCATATATATAATACCAAGAGGTACATCGTAGTTATTTCGAATATTTTCCACGTACTATAGATTAGAGCGTTTGAAAAAAGTAGGGCTGATGTCATACCAATTAATATATAGATCCCATAAAGCCTAAATAATTCAGGTGGGATATTAATTTTTTTATTGTTAATAATATAAAATATAAAAAATATCATTATTAACAATAAACTTACTACTCTATGTAAGTTTAACAATGAGATGGAAGAAGATTCTTCAAGTGTCTGTTGGCCAGATGATAATAGAATAAAGGGTATAAAAATTATATATAGAGGTACAAAGTATATGTTCTTCATTTACTGACCCTACTAGTATCCTTAATAAAAAATATAATTTGCATACTAACCACACTAACGGTGCTTGCAATAGCTGCACCGTTAACTCCAAATAATGGAATGAAATAGACGTTAAGTAAAACATTTAAAATGACACCAATAAATGAAATATAAGCTACACTTTTTTGCTTATTTGTCATTTGTAGCACGCACTCAGATACACCAACAATGTTTTTAAATACCATTCCTATCATTAAAATCAAGAATGGATTATATGAGGCCTCAAACTCATCACCAAAGTAACTTAAAATGAATGGAGTTAATAAAATTAATAATATAGAGGCGGGTATTGAAATATAAACAACAAGTCTTTTAGTTGTTGAAACTAGAGTTGTAAATAAAGTGTTATCAAATGAACTGTATGCATTCGCAATTTTCGGGGCTAGTATAGAATTAAATGCCATTAAAACTATTAATGAAGATGTTGCAATTTTCATGGCTACACTATAAACGCCTACATCTTCTTCTGTGCAGAAGTAACCTAACATAAGTGAATCTGTCCATGTAATTAAAAGCATTAATGAACTCGTAATCAACATTGGTGTTGATACTTTTAGTATGGATTTAAGTGTTTTAATTTTAATATTTGTAGCTTGCTTTATGTGTTTAAACCAAATTCGATTACTAATAACAAAAACTAGCCATGATGAAAATAAATACGAAAATAATAAATATTTCACGTTATCTACATAGATATTCACCATTAACATACTTAATACGAAAAAAAATGGAATAAGAAGATTTTGTAGAATCGAATATGTTTTTATTTTTTGTAAGCCTCTAAATGCATTAGCATTAATAGAGCGTAATGAAATGGGTAAAATAATAAAAGACATAATTTGTAAAAATGGTGTCATATCTTGATTATTAAATATGTTATTTGCGATAAAAGGGCTCAAATTAAACATAATTAAAGTTAATAAAACATTAGAAGGGATGCATATTAATAATATGGTTATATATATATTTCTTATACTTACTCTACTTGAGTTAATGTTTTCAGATATAAATTTAACTATGCTTGTATCAAAACCTCCTTTTCCTATAAGTATGAATATATTAGCTATGGCAAATGTTAAAGTGAAAATACCCAGACCTTTGGCCCCATAAAAGTATGAAGTGAGAAATATAACTAAATATCCAAAGAGTATTCCTAAAATCTGAATGATAAAGTTTGAGGACGCACTAGTTAACAGTTCAAAAAGGTGCGTATTTGACCAAATTTTATTTTTCAATAATTTCACTAAAAAACAACCTATATTAGTTTAAAGATTTGACTTATATCGCCTCTACCTCATTACTAGATAATGAAAGGTAAATTAATAGTAATTTAACTGTGAAACTGAATGCCTACTAGAATCTGTATGTCTTTTTATTCTCATTAATTTACTTGACACATATCCAAGTTTATCGTTCTAACCAAAACTATAGGTCTAGTTTCATACATATTTTAAATAAAATTAAAATAAATTGATTCATATTAGAAAGGGTAATCATTAGTTTATTTATCGCTTAGAGTAAAAAAGCGAATTAATACGATAATGACGGAGAGCATAACACCAAGCAAGGTACCTAATACTACAATTAGAGCTCTTTTAGGGCCATATCTTTCATCAGGTACTTGAGCCTGATCTATTGTTTTAAATACATATTCCTTTTTAACTTGAGTTAACATCATATTTTTAGTTTGTTCTTCAATAAGGGTATAGAATACCGTTTCCGTGTTACTTATCTGAGTTTTTTCTAGCTGCTTTGTTAAATAGACAATCGAGGCTTGGGCTTCTTCTTTTTCTTGTTTTCGAATAAATTGATTTATATCGTCAATCAATAACGTCAACCATTGTTGAGCTAGTTTAGGGGAGAAAAACTCTATATTTATTGTTATCAATGATGTTGTTTCGTCTTGCGATACTTTTAGACCTTCAGAAAACTCTATATAGGCTTCCCATAATGATGGTTCCGGTTTTTGCGGGAATTTAGTATCTCGGATCCATTTTTTTTTCTTTTTGTCATAAATATCAGGATCTAAAATTAGAGTGTTATTTACAATGTCCCATTTTTTAGCTGCCATTAATGGTATAAGTAATTCATGTTTTGTTATAAAGTTTTCTAGGAATGATCTAGATTCTAACGTTGCGAGTGCTAAAGATGTTTTATTATCACCACTGGCGCCTAAATTAATGCCTGCCATACTGGCTAAACCACCAAATTGTCCGGCTAGCCCAGCTAATCCGCCGCCACTTTCTGATGATACAGGAGCTAATAATACAGATGCCTTATAAACGTCGGGTTTTGATAGAGCATAGAAAACAGAAGCTATGGCGAAAATAGCGGTAATAATGATAATCGTTATTTTACCAGACCAAATAGCGCGCCATAGTTCAGCTAAATCTATTTCATCATCTTGCTCAATATTTGATGGGGTAGGTGACATTGACAAATTATCTTCTATGAAATTTTTAAGTAATCTAAATAAAACGTTGTATGTTTACAATAGAGGGAGTTTTTCCGTAATCGAATTATTATAAGGTAATATTATCTGGCTTGTAAATCGTTATAGCAGCTTAATATATTGTTTTTGTTAAAAGCATGTAGGGTTGATTTATATTTAATCAATTTATACTTGTTGTTCAATAAATAGATTTTAATAAACGAGTACCGTATTCCTCCGTTTTTTGATAGAATCGCGTCAATTTTT
>Ga0209292_1006051_pt1 | contig 12092 bp, 5 predicted proteins | sample GOMGulsemesocosm_2_FD_184634 | JGI IMG/M metagenome (GOLD analysis project Ga0209292, IMG submission 184634) | Methane-oxidizing microbial communities from mesocosms in the Gulf of Mexico - GOM9C Gulf of Mexico (SPAdes) (version 2) | ecosystem: Environmental > Aquatic > Marine > Cold seeps...
ACATAAGTAAGCCATCGCTGAATTAATGGCCCTGTTGAGGACAAAACAAAGTATGGCAAACCAATAGATGTCGTCAATATAAGTAGGATACTTAATAGTGGTGAAATTGTTGCTGATGTATCGCTTAAGAGATGAAGCCCTATAGGTAGTGTCACTAAGCTTAGTGTAATTAAGCCTAAATGAATGAGTAATTGCTGCTTCACTGACCTCAGCTGTGTTAAACAATGTGCATAAAAATAGCCCAGCAATAAAAAGGCTTGGAAAAAGAATAAACAAGCTGTCCATATTGCTGCTCCACCACCAAACAAAGGCAGAATGAGTTTGGCTATTAACGGCTGAACTTGGAACAGAAGAAAAGCACTTATAAAAATAATCGCAAGGTATAACATTATTTCACTTCTTTAAGATTATAAAGCTATATTCTGCCAAGCAAAATAAAACTCTTTTTCGTTTGATTAGACTTACGCCAGCCTATTTCGACCTAGGTAAAATCGCCAACAAATGTACAACCTTTCCGTCGGGGGTAAATTTTGTACATCGTCATTCTTTCACATCCTTGTGAACATAAAAAAAGCGCTAATTAGCGCTTTTTTTAATCTGAAATATTATTCAGTTTTGGCTTTAGGTTTAGCTTTTGCCTTGGCTTTCGCTTTGGGTTTAGCTGCAGCCTTTGCTTTAGGTTTAGCTTTTTTCTTTGCTTCTTCAACCCATTTCCCATCTATATACTTAGCGGTCCAGCCTGTTGCCTTAGCTTTAGCCTCGCCAACATCAAGTTCAGTCATCACATACTGTTCTTTTGTTTTACGACTGTAACGAACAACTGATAAATTGCCATCAGGGTCTTTAGCTGGAGCATCGGCTAGATAATAAAACTTACTCGAAATCCTATCTCTAAAGCGTTGTAACTCTTCTACTTTTGGCGCACGGGTTTCTCGTGAACGTGGAAAAGTATTAGCCGCTAAGAAAATTCCTGCTGCGCCATCTCGCAGTACGAAATGAGCTTCAGATTTTTCACAAGGTAGCTCAGGTAACTGAACAGGATCTTCTTTTGGAGGAGCGGCCTCTCCACTAGCTAATAACTTACGAGTGTTTTTACAGTCTTCATTAGTACAATCAAAATATTTACCAAATCGACCTGACTTTAACTCCATTTCAGACTCACAACGATCACACTCTAAAATAGGGCCGTCGTAACCTTTAATTTTAAACTCTCCAGTTTCAACTTCAATACCATCACAAACAGGGTTGTTACCACAAACATGAAGTTTGCGCGTTTCGTCAATCAAGTAACTATCCATGGCTGTAGAACACTTTCCACAACGGTGCATAGCACGTAAAGCATCAGTTTCTTGGTCTTCAACTAAAACGCTAACAGCTTCTTCACCTGATGTTAGGTTCATGGTTTTTGTACAACGCTCTTTCGGCGGTAAAGCATAACCAGAACATCCTAGGAAAACACCTGTTGAAGCAGTACGTATGCCCATTTTACGATTACAGGTTGGGCAATCAATATCAGTTAATACCGGTTCATTATTACGCATACCACCTTCATCGGTCGGCATATCGGCTTGGCCTAACTGCTTAGTAAAGTTTTTATAAAAACCATTTAAGACATCTTTCCAGTTAGTTTTACCATCAGCGACTTCATCAAGTTCTTGTTCCATGTTAGCTGTAAAGTCATAATTCATGAGGTCTTTAAAGCTTTCAGATAAACTATCCGTAACGATTTCACCCATTTTTTCAGCGTAAAACCTTTTCTTATCCAAACGTACATAACCACGGTCTTGGATAGTAGAAATAATCGATGCGTACGTTGAAGGACGACCAATAGATCGTTTTTCTAACTCTTTAACAAGTGATGCTTCGCCAAAGCGCGCTGGCGGTTTAGTGAAGTGTTGCGCAGGGGTTAACTGCTCAAGTGTTAAAGTTTCGCCAACAGATAAGTCTGGTAAGTGCTTGTCATCGCCTTTAGATAGTTGCGGGTGTACTCTTGTCCAACCGTCGAACTGCATTACCCGACCTTTTGCTTTTAAATCAAAACCTGAAGCGCCGACAGTAATTGTACTTACCGTATAACGTGCAGCTGTCATTTGACAAGCTACAAATTGACGCCAAATAAGGTCATATAATTTCTTAGCATCGGCTTCAATGCCTTCCATAAAAGCAGATTCAACTTTTACGTCAGACGGACGGATAGCTTCATGGGCCTCTTGTGCACCTGACTTACTGCTGTACACTTTAGATTTTTCAGGTAAGTAATTTTCGCCAAAGTTCTTGGCAATATAACCACGACACATTTCAACCGCGTCTTTACTTAAATTGGTTGAGTCGGTACGCATATAAGTAATATGACCCGCTTCATATAAGCGCTGAGCCAATCCCATAGTACGTTTTACACCAAATCCTAATTTAGTACTTGCAGCCTGTTGCAACGTTGACGTAATAAAAGGTGCAGACGGTGTACTTTTAGATGGTTTATCGTCTCGTTTATTAACGGTAAATGCTGAGCTTTTTAAGGTTGCTAACGCTTTATTTGTGTCTGTTTCATTAGTTGGTTTAAATGCTTTACCATTTTCATGGGTAACGTCTAATGGAAAATCTAATCCAGCAGCTGTTTTGGTATCAGCACTTATTTCCCAAAACTCTTTCGGGTCAAAAGCTTTAATTTCGCGTTCTTTTTCAACAACTAATTTAACTGCGACCGATTGTACGCGCCCAGCTGATAAACCACGAGCAACTTTTTTCCATAATAAAGGGCTAACCATAAAACCAACAACACGATCAAGAAAACGTCGTGCTTGTTGAGCATTTACCCCTGGCATGCTTAATTCACCGGGCGTGGAAAAAGCTTGTTGAATCGCATTTTCAGTTATTTCATTAAAAACAACACGTTTGAATTTGTCGTCATCGCCACCAATAATTTCTTTTAAGTGCCAGGCAATCGCTTCTCCCTCGCGATCCAAATCGGTTGCGAGATAGACAGTGTCGGCGTTACCGGCAAGTTTAATTAATTCAGCAACAACTTTTTCTTTTCCTGCCAAAACTTGATAATTGGCTTCCCAGTCTTTCTCTGGGTCAATCCCCATACGATTAACAAGCGCTTGCTTATCACGCTTAGCTTTATATTTAGCCTTTGCTGCGGGTGCCATTTTTCTCACTTCAGCAGGAGATTTAGCGGCCACTTTTTTACCCGTACTACTGTGAGGTAGATCACGAACATGACCGACACTAGATTTCACGATAAAGTCTTTACCAAGATATTTGTTAATTGTCTTCGCTTTGGCTGGTGATTCGACAATTACAAGAGATTTTGCCATATATATACTTTCCTACGTCACTGGCTCTTTTTTTTGCCAGTATAAATACAATCCGGTCACAATTGTCTAAAAATTAGCCGAGCAACTCATTTTTAAGACGATTTAACCAAAAATCAATGAAATTAGAATTACTATTAGATATATCCGTAAATAAGCAAGCTGACAAGTTATTATTTTTAATATCCATACATTTTCGTTATAATACTGTCGATTTTGCGGCGACATCATAATAAAGTTTTTACAAAAAAATAATAGCCGATGATTATAATTTCAACCGTACCTTTCAAAAGAGTATTTCGCTAGTAAGCTTAAGTAGAAAAACTAACTTAAGTATTCAAGCGCGTACTCATATTAACTAGAGTATATATATGACAACTTCATGGACTAATCTTCAAGAAAAATTATCACAGTGTTTATGTCCTGCTGGTAATGGTGTTTTTACGGTCAATACAGCTAAAGAGCGTAAAGAGCAATTACATCAAACTTTATTTGGTCAAGCCACCAACATCGATAATATATGGAAGGACTCGTTAAACAATCTTCCAGAGGCTTCAAATGCCGTTATTTTAGGTATTGCATCAGATTGTGGAGGCGGAATCCTACGTGGCGCAAACTGGGGGCCATTATTTGTACGTTCAACACTACTCGAGCAATATCCTGATCTTAATGCCTTTGATATGGGTGATATACGTGTTATCCCTCACTTGCTTCATGATAAATACTTAAACGAAGCTACTTTAGCAAATTGTAGAAAAGCATTATATCAAGATGAAAATAGTGCTTATGCTGTTAGCCCACTTACGATTACTGAAGATGTATTGCATGACTTTTATGCTGAATTTCCTGATAAGGGTATTTTTGGTATCGGCGGTGATCACTCAGTGAGTTACCCATTAACTAAAGCCTATTTACAAGCTAAGAAAAAACGTGGTATCCGCGCAGCGATTATCCACTTTGATGCTCATACGGATTTATTAGTTGAACGTTTGGGCATTGATTTATGCTTCGGCTCTTGGTGTACTCATATTCTTGATGATTTACACGAGAATCATCATTTAATTCAAGTAGGTATTCGTTCAAGCGGTCGTCCTAAGTCCCATTGGGAAAGTACATTTGGCGTAAAACAACATTGGGCTCATGAAATACGAGAACATGGTGTTGAGCAAATCATTGAAAACATTTTAGCACAATTAGAAAATGAAAATATTGATGAGCTTTATGTAAGTTTTGATATTGATGCCTTAGATGAAAGTGTTGCGGCAGCCACAGGAACGCCTGAACCAGATGGCTTGTTTCAAAATGAAGCGATGGAAATCCTCCGTATTTTAGCATCAAAATACCGTATTACCGGTGCAGATATGATGGAAATAGCACCATTCACTGATAGTTCTGGCTTAGGCCAAGCAAGTCGCGATAAAACGTTATCTGCTGGTGCTGAGATATCTGCATTTTTGCTTACAGAAATGGCTAAATAGCCACCTTTCCTAAAATATATTCATTACATTTACATTTACATTATTGGTTCATTTCAATATTAAAAAGGCTCCCTAGGGAGCCTTTTTTTGATTAGTTTACAATATTGCTATGGTGTTATTGAAATAGTCGCGACTGTATATGAAGTAGCTAAGCCAGAAGGCGTTGTCACGGTAACCACAAGCGGTCCTGTTAATGTTTCGTTTTCAACACCTTTCACTGTCACAGAGAAGTTAGTACCTCCATTATAACTAGAATTCGGCCAAGTATAAGTTGCTATACCTACAGTCGATCCTACAGCTGCATTGAAAGTAACTTCAGTACCAGCAGGCATAGGTTGGTTATGAAAGTCTGCAATTGTAACCGAAGCAGCCCCTGTACCATCACTTACAATATTTATATTATCTCCATTAGTAGGAAAGTTAGTGACAAACCTAGGGTTACTACCAGACATCACTAATACCAAAGAGCCTCTCACATTGATAGACTTATCAGTAGAGCAATTATCAGCATCACCACATAATGAACCGTTGTATTGGCTATCTTGTAAATCGAAGTCGTTACTTGAGTTGAAATCATCGAACTTCTCTTGTTCACCACCTGTTTCCCCCCCCTCTCTTTCTCCATCTGCAGCTGAAGGATCAGGGTTATAAATACCATCTTCATTATAATCGACAAAAGACTCAGTTAAATCATAAGGAACACCATTTACATCGACCCCTTCATTACCATTATTCCCTAAGAACGCATCTTTCTCACTATTGTCATAAAGGCCATTACCATTAAAGTCTGGAAATGATTCTTCACCTATGGCAGTGGCCGAAATCGTTACTCTACCGCCATATTTTTGTGCCATAAAGTTGGTGGTTCTTGGAAAAGAACTATTTATTCTTGATGGGAACGTTGTGCCATTAGCGAGACCTAATTGAGCCAAAGTAGTACTCGTTCCACCACCATCTGCTATTTTAAGGTCTAATCGCGTTGGAGATGATAATAATAAATAACTACCTCCAGCATAAATGTACTCGGAAGCTACAATTGAAGATGTTGTTAGTGCAGTATTTATTGCAATAATTATCGCATTAGCACTCGCGTAATTGCTATTAAGGGTTACCGTGTCGGTACCATCAACGGTTTGCACATCAAAAGTAATATCATTAACTGTAAAATCTATGCCAGCAGAAATATTGCTAGTGCCTAAAACCAGAGGGGCACTATTGTAATAGGTGATACCATCCGTTACTCCTAAAACATCAAAGGTTGTAATCGAGCCGATTGACGCATCAGCAATAGTGATATCTAACCCTTCAGTGGATATAAGTTCAAATAAATCATCAAAACCTGATACGGCTTTAACCCCTGTATTTACAAGTGATGCATTAACTGAGGCTAATAATTCAGCCTTAGATGTAAAATTATCACTTAGTGACACATTATCGGTGCCATTTATCGTGGTTACTGAAAAAACAATTTGCTTCGCGGTAAAGTTATACCCTTTACTGATATCAATAATACTTTGAATAAGGGTTGGTCCATCATTAATTTCCCCTAATTCTTGTCCTTCTGGCCTTACATTTTGACTCGTCCAGATAACAGAACATACACCTTTAGTGGTAACGCAAGAATCTTCTATAGCCCCACCTTCAGTAGTAAAGGCAACAGCTGTTCCATCAGGTGCAGGGTTATTAAATGCATCAGCTAGCCTAGCGGTAATGGTTACTTCTGTACCGTCAATGTTCCAAGCTTCTGGATTAAAAACACTGGTCGATAAACTAAAGCTATCTTGATCTGGAATACCTGTAGAGATAACTAAAAGATTCGATTGGGTAAATATTGACTCACTCGCTAAGTCAGCCCTAACTCTTACACTCGTATGTACTGTCCCCGAGTTAATAACGGTTTGCACTAAACCATTACTATCGGTTTTAGCGCTTGTCGGGCTTAATGTTATACCACCTACTTCAGTATTAAGGCTAAAGTTGACATCTTTATTAGCAACAGGGTTACCATTTTCATCTAATACTTTAAAAACTATGATTGAACTTTCGGCTCCCCCAACTCCTTTTAAACTAATATTCTCAGGCGTTGCAGTAATAAATTCTATACTACCAGTTGCTGCAGACTCAACGATTACATTACCAGTAGCTGATAACAGCGACCCTCCCGTATTAGCGGTTGCGGTGATAATATCTGAACCTTCACAACCCTGAGCTAAATAAGTGCTTTGTGCAATACCGGCAATAGTTGCAACCGGTGAATCAATTTTCGCCGTCGCTGGTGTTAGGCCACTACAACCTGAGCTAAAGGTAACTTCAACAGTTTCTGTAGTAAACAATACAGCTGGTGTGCTGGGTGTAGCATTTGAGATATCCCAAATACTCACTGATAAACCTGCGGTAGCACCAGCAGAAACATCGCCAGCAGGTACACCAATTAAACCGTTAGGCAAACCTGTTACGCTATCTATAGCATTACCCATACCTAGAGATGATGCTCCAATTGAAAAGACCAATTGCTCAGACTCACCCGAAACTAATTGGGCGGTAACCGTACCTGCTCCAAGTGAGTTCCCAGCTAATAAATCTACACTGGCAACATAACTACTTCCTGTTGCTGCAATAGAAGTTTGAATAGGAATAGTACCTAGGTCCGTTGAAAAAGTAACAATAACGGCTTTGGTAACTCCTGTGACCGTAGCCGTTATTGTACCTGGAGATATACTACTAATTTGCTCAATTTCATTGCCACTGTTATCAGTTAAAACCAAGCTAATATTAACACCTGAACTGACACTGTCCCCTTCAGTAAAAAAGCCTTGTGATACCACGTCGCCCGCGTTAGAACGCGCGGTTAGTAAGCCGGCTCCTCGAACGGTTCCAGCAGAAAGGGTAATTGATGCATCGCCCGTACTATTGGTTAATACTGTACCAGTTATAGGATCTAAGACCCCTAAGCTTGAAGTAAAAGTAATGACTTCATTACTAAAGTCTGTGCCATCAGCGGCTTCGAAATGTACTGAAATAGCGGCAGGATTTTCATTTGAAATTGACGTACTGTTAGTAAAACTGGTAATAGTTAAAGAATCACCTTCCACGACAGAGCCATCCCCCTCTGTTGAGAACCCTAAAGTGTTAGATTCACCTGTTACGGTAGTAACGGTAATTATACCCGCTCCTTTCTGTGTACCTGCGGCCAAAACAATGCTTGCAACGCCATCAGTACCTGTAAGTGATGTGCCCGAAATTGGGTCTAAAACACCTAATGTTGTTGTAAATGTTACTACCTCTCCAACTACTGGTTCATTGCCATCGGTTACAGTGGCCATTAATGTCGCGGGTGTTGCTGCTGTAATACTCGAGTTAGAAGAGGTTATGCTAATAACTTTGCCTGCCACTGTTCCGCCATCACCTTCAGAAGTAAAACCTAGAATAGCAGAGCTGGTCTCCCCATATTTCGCCGTTATTTCGCCTGCACCTTCAACTGCTCCGGCATGAATTTGAATAGTTGCCTGACCATTGCCATCAGTTAATGCTGTACCAGATAATGGATCTAAAATTCCTAAAGAGGTAGAGAAGGTAATGACTTTACCTGCTAACGATACGCCATTATCTTGTAGAGTTGCGGTAATCAAAGCCGGATTAGCATTGCTTATATTGGTATCATCGATTGATAAAACTAAGGTAATAGTAGCAGTATCTGGCTCGCTTCCCCCTGGTGTTTCAGTTCTAGATAACTCTCCACTTCCACTTCCACCACAACCACTTAGCATTATAAATACAGCCAAAAAAAACAATCGTTGAAGTAGTACCATACAAACATCCCTTAGAAACTTTTAATTACATTACTATTTATATTAACTTATATTTTATAAATTTCATTAAAAAAGCCACTATAGATAGCTTTTTAATCAATAGATTACCTGTTAATCTACTTCGTATAACTAATTATAAAAATATTTCACTGTGGCATCCACTTATGACAGACAAAAAAAAAGCAAGCTTAACCACTAGAATCGTTACTGGCATGGGTGCTGGTATCCTGACAGGCGTCTTATTACAGATGCTTATGCCTGACAAATCTGATTTTGTAATCCCACTCTATTTCTTTGAACTTTCATTGCGATCCTTTTTGGTTGACGGAATTTTTGAAGTGATAGGACAAGTTTTCATTTCAAGTTTAAAAATGTTAGTAGTACCACTGGTTTTTGTATCGCTTATTTGTGGTACTTGTTCATTAAAAGATACAACGAAACTAGGACGTATTGGCGGAAAAGCCATTGGACTTTATTTAATTACCACAGCAATAGCGATTAGCTTCGCGATGTTTCTAGCCTTATTGATTAGCCCAGGAGAAGGGGTCAACATGATCTCGGATACAACTTTCGCTAGTCGTGAAGCCCCTTCTTTAGCACAAGTATTTATTCAAATGTTTCCGAGTAATCCGTTTGAAGCTTTTGCAAAAGGTAATATGCTACAAGTCATTGTATTTGCTTTATTGTTTGGTATTGCTATAGCGCTTTCAGGCAAAGCTGGCGAACGCATTGCTGGTTTATTTGAGGACATGAGTACTGTTATCATGCGTTTGGTTACAATTTTAATGAACCTTGCACCATACGGCGTCTTTTGTTTATTAGCTAGCTTGTTTACAGATATGTCTCCTAAGATATTCGGTAACTTAATTGTCTATTTCTTTGTCGTTTTCTTTGCCTTGATATTACATGCAACAGTTACTTATTCTGCTATATTGAAAATTATGGCAGGCTTAAGCCCTATTGCCTTTTTGAAAAAAATGCGTGATACAGTCGTTTTTGCATTTTCAACAGCCAGCAGTAATGCAACCATCCCTGTAACACTTGAAACTGTTACCAAAAAAATGGGCGTTAAAAATTCAATATCTTCGTTTACCGTACCTCTAGGTGCAACCATCAACATGGATGGCACGGCTATAATGCAAGGCGTTGCTACGGTATTTATTGCGCAAGTGTTTAATGTTGATCTAACATTTAGTCAATATTTAATGGTAATACTTACCGCGACCTTAGCTTCAATTGGCACGGCTGGTGTCCCAGGCGTAGGTTTAATTATGTTGGCTATGGTTCTAGACCAAGTAGGCTTACCTGTAGAAGGTATTGGTTTGATTATTGGTGTTGACCGTTTACTTGATATGACACGAACAGCAGTTAATGTCACTGGTGACAGTATGGTTTCAATTGTTGTAGCTAAGTCTGAAAATCAATTTGATGAAGACGTCTTTTACGATGAAAATGCAGGAAGTAAAATTGAAACCATTGATTTTCATGACCTAGATAAAAATCAAAGTGATAATTAATTAACTTAACAAAATAATCGCTTAATAAAAAAGGTGCTAAAAGCACCTTTTTTTTTATCTTATTTATATCAAACGTTAACCAGTAATAAGTGGCTCAAATGACTTCACTAAGTCATCAATTGATTTCATCTGTTGTAAATACGGTTCAAGTTTATCCAATGGCAAGGCACAAGGACCATCACATTTAGCGTTATCAGGATCTGGGTGCGATTCTATAAATAAACCAGCCAAACCTAATGCCATGCCGCTACGGGCCAATTGTGCTGCTTTAGCTCGACGACCATCAGCAGAGTCAGTTCGACCGCCAGGCTGTTGTAAAGCATGCGTCGCGTCAAACATTACTGGAGCATAATCTTTCATTTCGTCCATAGCCAACATATCAACGACTAAATTATTATAACCATAACAACTTCCGCGCTCACAAAGAATAACTTGCTCATTACCCGCTTCAGAAAATTTATTGATAATATGGCGCATTTCATGTGCTGCTAAAAATTGTGGTTTTTTAACATTAATAATGGCATTCGTCTTTGCCATAGCAACAACAAGGTCAGTTTGACGAGCTAAAAAAGCTGGCAATTGAATAATATCAACAACATCTGCTACAGGCTGTGCTTGATGTACTTCATGAACATCTGTAATAATCGGCACATTAAAAGTTGATTTTATTTCTTCAAATATCCTCAGTCCTTCTTCTAAGCCTGGTCCTCGATACGAATGTACCGATGAACGATTAGCTTTATCAAAAGATGCTTTAAAGACATAAGGAATCTTCAATTTTTGTGTAACTTCAACATAATGCTCAGCAATACTCATTGCTAAATCTCGAGACTCTAAAACATTCATGCCGCCAAATAAAACAAAAGGCTTATCGTTTGCTATCTCAACATTATGCTTTTCAAGTTGTATTGATCGTATTGTCATAATTTTCCCAAAATAAAGTTCGGTGCTAAGTTATTATTAGCTACCAACAATTCTTAATAATTGTCCACAGAGCCAAGCCATATAAGTACCTAGAGCATAACCTAATACAGCAAGTAAAACGCCCACAGGAGCTAAAGATGGATGAAATGCTGAGGCAATAACAGGCGCCGAAGCTGCGCCACCAATGTTAGCTTTACTGCCAACGGCTAAATAGAATACAGGTGCTTTAATCATTTTACCTACAGCAAACAATAGTACTACATGCACTAACATCCAAATAATACCAATCGCGATGTATTTAGGCGCCTCGACAATTTGGGCAATGTCCATATGTAAACCGATTGTCGCAACCAATACATAAAGTAAACTACTGCCCACTTTCGAGGCTCCAGCGGCTTCAAGTCTTCTAACTTTGGTAAACGATAGTGCCAAACCAATGGTCGTCACTAAAACAATGATCCAGAATAATTTTGAATGTAAGCTGAATCTTTTTAAATCAGGGAAGTTTGATTGAAAATACGGAACTAAGTAATCTGCGGCAAAATGTGCCAAGCCTGCCGCACCAAAACCAACAGCTATAATCAGCATAAAATCTTTTAGTTCAGGAAGTTTCTTATTGGCTAGTTGATAAGCTTCTACTTTATCAATTAACCTATCAATGGCTGAAGTATCAGCACCATTTTTTGCATCAATACGCTTATGATTTGCTGCTAAATAAAGTAATACTGCCATCCAAAGGTTAGCGACAACAATATCAACGGTTACCATGATAGTAAAGATTTTACCATCTGCACCATAAATTTCTTTCATCGCAAGCATGTTAGCGCCTCCGCCAATCCAGCTTCCAGCAAGCGCAGCCATACCACGCCAAACTGCTTCAGGTCCGCTTACACCTATAAGTTCAGGCCAAATAGCTGAAATAATTAATAGTGCAATCGGTCCACCTATAACAACCCCCACCGTGCCAGTTAAAAACATAATAATAGCTTTATTACCTAAGCCGACAATCGCTTTTATATCGATACTTAACGTGAGCAATACCAGACATGC
>Ga0209292_1006055_pt1 | contig 12079 bp, 12 predicted proteins | sample GOMGulsemesocosm_2_FD_184634 | JGI IMG/M metagenome (GOLD analysis project Ga0209292, IMG submission 184634) | Methane-oxidizing microbial communities from mesocosms in the Gulf of Mexico - GOM9C Gulf of Mexico (SPAdes) (version 2) | ecosystem: Environmental > Aquatic > Marine > Cold seeps...
TATTGTAATTACTTTGGGTAAGTACTGAATCTGCATTAATTCCTACCACAAGTGTATCACCACACTCTTTAGCAAAACGTAATAAACGAATATGTCCCGGGTGGAGAATATTAAAGTCGCCAGTGACTAATACCAATTTACCTAACGTTGGTAGTTTTGTTTGTAACTCTTCTAAAATGATCGTCATTGTTCATGTCACTTACATTGGTTTTATTAAATTTTAGCGCCGTAATACTACAAACTAAGATCAATTAAAGCTCTTGTTATTTTTCGTTCAGCTAAATCATTTATTGCATGATTAATTTGATGCAAAGCATATTCGTTCGATAAAAGTTTTTCTACAGGCAAACTGTATTTATTAATAATATCCACTAGTAAGGGGATATCTTTATCAGGCTGTGACGCTCCGCCCCAACTACCTTTAATTTGTTTTCCACAAATAAGTTCAAATGGGTCAAGCGAGATCATATCTCCGTTAGGAGGATGTGAAGCAAAGACACATTGCCCACCACCACGTTTAACTAATGAAAAGGCTATTTCAATAGTTTTGCTTTGTCCTGCAGCCTCAACAACACAATCAAGCCCTTCTGGAAAATCCCTTTTGAATTTAGCAAGACCCTCTTCATTGGCTTGATAACAATGAGTAGCACCTAGTTCTTTCGCTAGAGCTAACTTATCAGGCTCTATATCAAAAGCAATAATATGCTGTGGTTGGAAGTATTTGTAAGCCATTAAAGCACTCAAGCCAATACCACCTAAACCATAAACCCCGACCGAATGTTCAGCCTTAGGTTTTAATTGATTCAATACAATTCCTGCCCCTGTAGGTAATGCACACCCTAGCAATACAGCCGTTTTTTTGTTTATTCCTTGAGGAAGTTTAACCAAACGGTTTTCAGAAACTACCGCATAAGTAGAAAAGCTAGTCACTGCGCCTGCATTAATTGAACGCTTATTTTCTGATTTACCTTGCTGATAAATACAACCACCAGCTTCGATCCCGTTTGATTTTATCCAACCAAGTACAACATCATCATCTACTACGAATTTTGTAACATCAGGGCCAAGACTAATGACTTGCCCTACACCTTCATGGCCTAACATATGGGGTAAATACTTATCTTCGCCACGCATCCCTCTAACTTCCATTAATTGACTATGGCATATTCCTGCGTATTCTATTTTGACTAAGACTTGACCACGTTTAAGATCTGGCACTTCGATATCGTGATAAATAGCTAAAGGTTGGTTCGTTTTTTCTAAAATTGCTGCTGTAATTTTCATACTTTTGTTTCGTCCGGAATTAATAACGTCGCTTCTAAACTAACTCTGGTAGTATCAGATTTATTTTCCATTCCTTTATGAATCAGTTGGTCATGGAAAACAATAAAATCTCCTGAATGAGTTGGTACATTCGTAATGTTTAATGTGGAAATATCTTCATCAAATTTAGGTTTAGCAATTCCTGTATGATCGACTTCTCCATGATACTTCCAATCATTTCGTAAATGAGAATCAGCGATTACACATAAGCCACTTTTCCCTGACTCGACCTCAATCGCAATCCATATTTTTAAACGTTTCATTCCTTTAGGCATAAAACCATGACCTAAATCCCAAAACCATTTATCTGCGTGAAAATTACCAATATCGGACGAACCTGGGCGAACTATACGCCAATACATTTCTTGCCAACCACAGTTTTCTTCTGTTGCCACAGCCTGGATGTTTAAGCTTTTTCGTAGTTTTTTAAAAAACGGTAGGTTAAATACGGTGTCAAAAGCATTGGGTCCTAAAATACGAACAGGCTTAGGCCATAAACTTCTATGATCAACGTTATCTGCATATTGATGATAATTAGCCATTCCAACCTGATAAAAAGATTTCACGTATTGTGGTGAATACACGCATAACCGAGTTAAATACTGTTCAGTTATTAGCGATTGTACGGTCTTTAACTCGTCATTAGACATTGAGCCAACAAAATATCCACCCATCGTTTCAATCGACTCAAAATTTACGATTTCCATGATTTATTTTTTATACTCTGATTGTGAAAAATAATGCTCTAATACTTCTGAGAATGGCTGTTGATATAACTGAACACTAGAAGAGCTGTAAACCGATAAAGATCCAAAAGGTACGGGTGAAACTCCTTTACTCTTAGATGATATTTCATTAACTAGGTGTTTACTCCCAATAAATTGTAACAAATGGGATCCCATCTCAGCATAAGAGATATCAACTTCTCCAGAAACTTGATACAAGCCAATTTCTCGTGAAGATAACACCTGAAGCAAAGCATGACTCGCATGTTGTATTGAAATTGGCGCGGCACAATAGTCTTCAAATAAATAGGTTGTTTCTTTATTTTTAGCTTGGCGAATAACCGAATCAAATAAAGCAAACCCAGCACCAATAACTTTCGTTAACCTAACAATTGCTACGTTCAATCTTCTAAAGGTTATAAACTGCTCTACTAATACTTTTTGCTTACCGTAAAAAGTTGTCGCTGAAAAACTTGAATTAGCCGTTATGTGCGGTGTTAAGTGGTCAAAAACCTGAGAGCTAGAAACAAAAACACTAAATACGCCTTGTTCATGTAACCCTTTCAACAATAGACACGTATGGTCAACATTAATACGTTGTGACAAATATTTGTCGGAAATACACTGCTGCTCAGAGGTAATTGCAGCGAATACAATGACAGTCTCTATACCCGATAGTGCAACTTGAGTAATCAAAGTGTTAATGGATTCAAGGCAATTTAAGTCAAGAAACCAATCATCATCAACATTTTGGCGTTGTGAACAGATAAAGTCAGATCCAATAGAAGACAAATAATCGACAAACCCTTTCCCTAACATCCCTGAAGCACCAATTATTAGGGTCTTTGGGGCGGAATTGTGAAAGCTATTTGATGATGTTAACTTCATAGTTCACCAATCAATGTCTCACGTTCACTATCATTTAATTTATAGTATTCATCTCCCATTTCACAAACAACACTTCGTTTTAAAGGAGTGTAATAACCCGCTTTTAAATTTTTTGTTAATGGATGAAAACTATTTTTTATTCGAAAGTCGATTGACCATCGTGTCATATTAGTTTTATTTGCTTTTTGCCCGTGAATAAGCCCTAAACTAAAACCTAAACCATCACCATAAGGTAGTGAAATACAGTGTAATTGCTCGTCGGTGATACCTAAAATTTCTTTCGGCGCATACAAAAATCCCATTTTATTCTTTGGTGCGCCACGCTCAACATCTTCACGATTAAACTGCCTGACATTATGCTGAGTAAACAAGTGGCTTTGTGGTATAACATTAAGCCCACAACCTTCGACCTGACTAACAAGCGGTAAGGAAAGTGAAACTTCATATGCCGAATTACCGTAATCAGTATCTCGATGTATACCAATATTGTCCGTTTCTTTCGAAGGGCGAGCAATTCGTAAATAGAGGTTAGTTTGAACATCTATATCTGGACCAAATAACGCAGTAAAAACAGCTAGGTTATCAAGTACAAACTGTCGGTGATATTTATCTGTATTTAATTGATTAAACAATGCGTACTGAAAGTCTTCATGCTGCTCATTAGAGACTTCTAATAAATGATAATTAGCTAAAGTGGTAAAACGATCACCAAAAAAATCTTTAGCAAATTCAGTACACCTCGCTTGAATAAAATCTAAAGAAGTTAATGACTCAAATGAATAAGTAAAAAAACCATTTTTCTTAAATGAATCAGTGTCTACCATCAAAAAGGTCCTTTAAAATAATCACCAGGTACATCATGATGACCTTCTTTAACGAGGTGTGTATATACGTCGCCAGCACTTACACTTATTACCATTTGATGTGCTTTATCAGCTATTTCTTTAGCACCAAAATAGTAATCTTTTGTTAGTGCATAGCTTGTCGGCTCAGGTATATCAGGCATAGCTAAACGTTGTGGTGCTGTTTTTAAGGCAGTGAATTCTTTTTCAACAAGTGTACTGACAATATCTCCTGCTACAGAGCCTGTTGTTGCACCACTATCTAATACCAACAAACGCCCCGTTTTTTTCACCGATAGGCTTAAGGTAGCCCAATCAATAGGCTTTATTGAACGTAAATCAATTAATTCAGCACTAATACCTTGTTCTTTTAATGAGTTAACAGCACGAATTGCTTCAATGGTTAGGTAAGACATAGAGACAATCGTTATATCTTCTCCTTGTGTCACAACACGTGCTTTATCCATAGGTAAGTAATCAGGATGATTTTCTGGTTCTTCTGCCACAGTACCCAATTGGTTGTGCAACCACCGGTGTTCCAAAAACACAACGGGATTATCGTCATATATACTTTCTAGCAGCATACTTTTAGCGTCATTAGGCGTAGATGGCATGACGACTTTTAAACCCGGAATGTGTGCAAATAAAGCTTGTAAGTTTTGGGCGTGAGTAGGTCCTTGCCCCCAACCTCTGCCGATAAGTAATCGAATAGTTAAGGGTACGCTACGTTTACCATCAAACATATAATGCCATTTAGCTGCATTATTTATCAATTGGTCTAAAGCCAATAAAAAGAAGTCTAAGCGTTGGTGAACCATAACGGGGCGCATTCCTGCTATTGCAGCCCCTATACCGATACCTGTCATAGAATTTTCAGCTGTAGGCATATCAAAGACACGTTCAGGAAACTCTTCAACCAAACCTTTAGTGGTTGCAAAAATTCGCCCGGGATCATCTATTCCCAAACCATAACAGAATACATCTTCTGACTTTTTCATTGCTAAAAACAGTGCTTGATTGAGTGCTTCAACATAAGTTATTTCTGATAGTTGATTAGTATTAATCATTATGTTGCTCACTATATACATGGTTTTTCATGGTATGAGCTTTTGGAAATGGAGACTCACTAGCAAATTTAAAAGCTTGTTCAATTTTTGTATTAATATTAGCTCTGCTAGCTGAAAAGTCATTCGTGCTCAGCTGACTATTCTCATTTAACCATTGCTCAAATCGAGCGATAGGCTCTTTTTGTTGCCACGTTAAAAACTCTTGTTCACTACGATAGCCAATATGATTATCGTAATTAGGGCCACAGTGCTCACGCCAACGATAAGTCTCTAGCTCAACAAAACATGGACCATTTCCTTGTTTGATATGATTAACTGCATTTTGGAAAATTTGATAGCTTTGCACAACATCGTTACCATCACCGTGAAAGCTTTTTAAGCCAATAGACTCGGCTAGTTGATGAATTTTACGGTCTTTAGGTTGGCGCTTTTCTAATCCGGTATATACCGAGTAGAGATTATTTTCACAAACAAAAATAACAGGAAGACTTTTTAATACCGCAAAGTTAGCTGACTCATAAAAGGATCCTTCTTCTGTAGCACCATCACCTAAATAAACTACGGTTAAATTATCCTGTTTACGCATTTTTTGACTTAACGCTAAACCAACACCTACAGGGATAGTGTTACCCACGATTGCTGTCGACCCTTTAAAACCAACATTTTCGTCAATCAAATGCATTGAGCCGCCACGGCCACCACTACAACCCGTAGCTTTACCAAATATTTCTGCCATCATTGCATTTGGACAACCACCTTTTGCTAAATAGTGCGCATGTGCTCTATGGGTTGAAACGGCAAAATCTTTATCTGACAACAACACAGATAATGCTGCGGGAGCACCTTCCTGCCCTATAGATAAATGGGTTGGGCAGCGCATTTTTCCTTCAGAATAATGCGCAGCTATTTTTTCCTCTAAATCACGAATTAAATAAAGCTTATTTAATATTTCACGTTGGTGTTGAGTGTTATCAATTAATGTATTCATATAACCCCTACGGAATAAACCAATAATAATCACCGGTATAGCCAATTTCTTTAAAAAAGGCTTTCCATTCATCAACGTGCATAATCGTTTTAGCGGTTAAATTCCACGCATACATTCTTTCTTTCTCTTCGTCATTTCGATAAGCGTCAACCGTGATGAATGCTTTACCTTTACTCACTCTCATAATTTCTTGCAGGGCTTTAGCACATTCGTCACGTTCTAAATTATGAACGGTATTAATACTAAAAACGGCATCAAAGCTATCATCTTCATAGGGTAAAGAAGTGGCGTTTCCAACATTTAGTTGTGACTGCACTTCTTCTTTTGCATGTTCAATGGCGTATTCAGAAATATCTAAACCGGTAACATTCACACCCGGTAATATTTGAGTAAAATCGTATAACATAAAACCTTTTGCGCATCCTACATCAAGTACTTTACTTGTAGGTGAAAGCGAAAAGTGATCAACAAAGTCAGGAATAACAGGTTGCCAAAAGCGTGAAAAATATTTAAATCCACCGTAACCATACAAACGATCACCATCAAAAAATTCTTGACCAAATTTTCGAGCAACTTTTCGCATTTCATCTGTTAATGCGCTTTGTCGAGCAAGCGGATCTCTTTTGCTTTTAGGGTAATGTTGTAATAAATCGATTTCCATAAACATTAAGCCTTATGTATATAGTCTAGAGGTTGATTTTGAAGAGTAACAAGGTTCGCTTTCGCCCAGGAAATTGTGCTTTCGATACCTTGTTCCAATGATATAGTGTCTGTCCAGTCAAGCTCATTTCTCAGCTTTTCTGTGTTGAGTAAATAAGCTGCATCTTTACCTTTACGGTCATCTGTTACCTGACAAACATCTGTAAAGTCAGCGTTCATAGTGCTACATATAAGCTCTACTAACTGACGTATAGTAACTGTGTTAGGTGTAGCAATATGATAACAGTCACCAACAGTTCCCCGCTCAGCAATTGCATGTGTGGCATTAGATACATCATCAATATGAATAAATGAACGTTCAGAATGTCCACCGCCATGAAGTGATAATTTTTTACCTAGCAAAATATATAAAATAGTACGAGGAATAATACGATAAAGTTGTTGTCCTTCACCATAAACATTAGCAGCGCGTGTACTTACAACAGGAAACTGATGAACATCAAAAAAAGTTTTTAAGCTCATATCAGAAGCGGCACGAGAAACAGCATAAGGCGTACTTGGATTATATGCCTGTTTTTCATCTATATATCCTGAACAACTGCCATACACCTCTGGTGTCGTTATATGAATATATCGTTCAAGATAGTCTTTATGACGTAAAATATTATGTAACTTAATCATAGAAACGGCATTAGTCATAAACCAATGTTCGGGAAAGTCCCAACTTTGCCCCACCATACTTTGTGCTGCAAAGTTATAAACATGCTTGGGTTTAAGGCGATCGAGCAATGCTTCAATCTCTGGAAGCTGATGATTTACATCTAATTGATGAAACTGAAGCGATGCTGCATTACGTGACCAGCTATAGGAAAGTAGTGCCGGAATTGGCTCTTTAGAACGGCTAATACCAATAACTTGATAGCCATTATCTAATAAATATTTACAGTAGCTAGCTCCTGAAAAAGAGTTGCTACCAATTACACAAACAGTTTGAGTCATAAAACGCCCTTAATGTAATAAACGGTCGAGAAAATGCTATTTAACACAAAGCGCAAACAAATAATGAGCCATCGGGTAAAATCCGGTATGTACCACTTCATCATTCATAGAAAATAGGAATACATGTGAAAAATGCTCATTTAAATGCGCTTTAAATACATCACCAGACAAGCAATTTACATGCCCTTCAATACTTTGTGGTGAAGCAAACTTTTGAGATTCTAAAGAAGGTATGCCGATTATCGCAACACCCTTTTCTGTAATCGAATTAACTAAATTAGTTAACAATGTTTGTTCATGCCGAGGCTCGATATGCTCAAAAACATCTAAACAATATACGGCATCGTATTTCTGCGGTGATGGAGCATTTAAAATATCATGAACCAGTGCGTTTTTTTGCCAATCATAACGAGCGTTTTCTTTTACTTTTTGAATAAATAGCGGATCAAAATCACTTACTGTTAATGAATTAACTTCATCTGCGACGATATGTGAACCAAACGCATCAGCACACCCAACTTCTAATACGTTATTTTTTCCTGAAAGCATTTTTGCGACAAATTTATAACGCGATAAAACAAAAACGACACGCTTTGGATCGTCTTGCCATACTTGATTAACCATAAAGCCTAATTTGGTCTCTTGATAATCAAATAATTCGTTATATTGAGATTCTTTTGTTGATGACAATGTTGTACCTTATAAAAAGCGTATTACGCTTCCCTAATTAAACTTAAATATTGTTGACCACGACCAAACCACTGATGAAAACTTGCAAAGTCTGCATCTAACTTCCCTGATTTTAATTGTTCAAATCCAACAAAAAAGTCAGCTATTGACTGACAGGTTAATGGTAGAGTGTCAGCAATACATTCTTGAATTAACACAAGGTTCGAAAGAAATTCATCTAAATATTTTTCATTATCAGACTGTCGATAGGCATCGTGTACAGTCATAGCCTTTTCACATAAACATTCAAGTAAATTACCCTGCTGTTGAGAAAATGCATGTTCGGGCTGAACACGATAATCTAATAAATACCCTGACCATCGCTCATAACTTTCTTCCAAGGTTTGTGCATTTGAGCCACTGCTTTCCTTGTACCAGCGCCAATCTTGTAAAAAAGACGGTGATGACCCTAATACTGAAAAATCTTTAGGTATTGCGGTAAAAGCATCCTTCATTGAGAACAGTCCGCGATCAGTCCAGTCGTGTAAAATATTATCGGTTACCCAGTCTTGAGGTTTTCGAGACATGCCGGATAAACTTTCTAGTCCTGGAGTAAACAATGTGACTAAAGCCGAGTTGAGCTGTTCAGGGGATTCGATTAACTTTTTCATTGTAGGAAGTAATACACGACGACAAATTTCAGCCAAATAACTTACTGCGCTCACCGTGGTAAAAACAGCAACACCATTTACTTTTACTGATGATAAAACGTTATTTAAAAACACATCAGGATTTTTCTGCCCAGGTATTAACCCTTCACATAAAACAACATCGTAACTACCCTCAATTTTACTTGCTGATAAATCTTGATAATAAACCTTTGTGTTTTCTCCATAACAATTGCTCTTAATTCGAGATTCAATCGTTTTAACAGAAGCAACAGCACCATCGATAAACGTAAACGAATTAGGTTGCCAAGACGCGATATGTAAAGCGTTATCTCCAGAACCTGGGCCTATTTCAAGAATATCACTACCGTTTACCATTAACGGAGAAATACCTAATGAACGATATAAAGCTGTACGTTGTTGAAAATGGCGTTCAGATCCAGCTCCTAATTGATTAACAGGGATTGACTCTAACGTATCATAAAAATCAAGAAAAGCGCGTTCAGACATTATCTTGCCTCTGTATAGTTTATTGGCTTAATAAGCGCATAATCATATGCCCAACAACCAATTGCAGGTCTTCAGAGATCTGCATATCGTCTATGGAAAAATGTATTGGTAAGTCGAGGATTTCTTTGGCTTTTCCACCTGAAAATCCCAATACACCTACGGTATAGATACCTTTGGACTTTGCGCTTTCAATCGCCTTGATAATATTGGCTGAATTGCCACTGCCAGACAGCACAAACAATATATCGCCTTCATTACCTTTTACATCTAATTGATGAGAAAAAATACCATCATAACCAATATCGTTACCTAAACAGGTTATTACAGAGGCGTTTGCCGATAAGGCTTCAACTCGCAACGCTTTTTTTTCATTTGGGCTTACGCCATATAAAAAGTCATTAGCGAGGTGTTGTGCATTGCCTGCACTTCCACCATTACCACAAATATAAAGCTGGCCATTATTAGTAATGAGGTTTTGTAGCAAATGTGCAAACTGCTCCACATCACTCCAATCTGTTATGGCAAGAATGTCGGTTAAACGAGTTGCATATTGGCTACATGAAAATTTGTTCATAAAATATTTTTTTGCATCCACTTTAAGTTATACCATTGATCACTATCAATTAATTTATCTTGCTTAAAAGCTTCTATCATTTCTTCGATGGCAATACGTACATTCTTTTTCGGTTTAAAACCAGTAGCAAGCAGTTTGTCCGAATTAACTCGGTAAGAACGAGGATCATTTGATGGAGTAACAATCACTTCAGCATCAATTTTTTCTTTGATAATTTCAGCAATTTCACCTACGGTAATATTTTCAAAACCGGCGTTATACACCCCTGTAACTTGTGGGTTTTCTAATAAAAATAAGTAAAGGTCGGTAATATCATCAATATGAATATTTGGCCTAGCTTGATCACCACCAAAAACGGTAATTTTTCCATTTTTTAATGCTTGCATCGTCAACATATTCACCGCAACATCTAAACGTTGTCTTGGTGATAACCCACAAACAGTTGCAGGGCGAACAATTTGAACAACCATATCGTCTGAATAGCTTAACAATACTCGCTCTGACACCATTTTCGTTTTGTTATATTCAGATATTGGTTCTAAAGATAATTCTTCGGTTACGTTTTCTTCTTCTTTTACTCCGTAAACACTACCCGATGAAGCATAAACAAAGTGTTTAATACCTTCTCGCTTAGCTCGGTCGGCCAATTGCATTGTAGCTAATGCACTTGTTTCCCAAGTTAATTTAGGATCTAAATCACCACAGGGATCATTAGCGATAGACGCTAAATGTATAATGGCATCAATACCACCTAGTGGAATAGAGTTAGTATTTATCACATCTCCTTTAATGACAGTCAGGTTATTATGCTCAGGTAAAAAATTACCGAACCACTGCGTATCAAACGCTGTAACCTTATACCCTTTCTTTAATAACTTAGGGATCAACACGCTACCTTTATAGCCGGTAGCCCCTGTAACTAATACGTTTTTAATATTCATTGAATTGTCTATCCGAATAAGTGAAGGTGACTTTCTAGGAAACTATTGCATATCACACTATCTGATTCTTTATAGATATAATCTTTTGATAGTTGTGCTTTATACTTCAATTGTTCTTGTGTTAATGGAGTAATAACCTTTCGGTTTTCAACTTGTTGTTCAAATTCTTTAACCGCGTCTAATATATCTTTTTCGCTATTTTCAATATAATCAAAATTATATTCTTTTAACTCCTCACCTGACATCGCAAATAGTATTTTTTTACTGTTGTCGTGAGATAACTGATCACCTTGAGCTATAGCTAAGAAATTAACCGGGTTACCTTTATGCTGCAATACCTTTGGAATAAATCTACTATGCTTACCATAAGGGGGGTGTAAAGGTGCAACATTAACTGCTAACGTAGGTGTATCAAAAACCGCTGAGACACTTGCTGGGCCTGATGAGGTTCCAAGTAAAAATTGGCAGACACTAAGTAACATAATTTCTAAAAAATCCCCGTACTGATTATCCCTATTAGCACATAAATCAATAAAATTAGGTGATTGTATATCGGCAAACTGCTGAGTATTCGAACCGATACGAATAACTTTATAGCCTTGCTCAATTAAATGCTGAATGGCAGGAACATAAGTTTCAATACGCGCATCGCGATAATCATGGTACGAAAAATCTAATTTAGGGTATTTATCTTGTAAGTAATAACTGTCTCTAATATGTAAACAAACCAGCTTATCTCCCTCGGAAATACCATGTTTAGCAAGAAGCTGCCACCCAAGCGAAACATCATCATCAGGAAGGTTCAAATGCTGTTCTGTTTCTCTATATATATCGACTAAATTTCTATAGCCTTGAGTGTTTACTTCAATCGGCTTAATACCTCTAGCAACGCTATTCACATCGTAAGGGTATTGTGCAAAAAAGAAGCTATCTAATAACATAGGCCTAGAGACATACATATGATGAAAAAAAGTATCTTCAATAACGTTAGCATTTCCTTTAAGCAACTTATAGAAATAGCTATTTGATATATTTCCTTTGTCAGTTAGAAACAAATATAAACACTCATTGTTATTTGCATCAAGCCTTAATAAAGGGTCTATTTCACATGCTAAATGACCTATGCGATCTGTGGTCATTATATTGATTTTAACGCGCGTATAATTTGTATCAATTTTTTGAAGTAATTGAAAAAGAGTGCTCGACAATTCGGCATTATCAGGTT
>Ga0209292_1006060_pt1 | contig 12069 bp, 7 predicted proteins | sample GOMGulsemesocosm_2_FD_184634 | JGI IMG/M metagenome (GOLD analysis project Ga0209292, IMG submission 184634) | Methane-oxidizing microbial communities from mesocosms in the Gulf of Mexico - GOM9C Gulf of Mexico (SPAdes) (version 2) | ecosystem: Environmental > Aquatic > Marine > Cold seeps...
ATGACGGTGGAAAATATCCATCGCACCAAATTTGAAACCAAATGCAGACAATTCTTGTAACAATGCAGCACCAGCAATATTTTTGCCTTCACGAGCCATAATATTGATCACAAATACAGCTTCATCTACGACTTCATCGTCAGCGGGGGCGCTAGTATTTGTATCAACAACAGTATCATTGAGAGCACGATCATCTGCAGCGTCACGATCAATAACCGCCTCACTATGTGGGGCAGATTCGAGTTCAACTTCCACCGCAGTGGTAGCTTGTGCACTAACGACATCATAACTTAAATCGTTTTGAGCAGCCTCGTCAGCATCAGAGCCTGCTGCTGTAACAGGTGCCTCGACATCTGTTGCAGAAAAAGAGCTCGTTACTACCGTCGCATTTTGTGCAGCAAGGTGGTCGGCTTCAGCGGCAGCATTCTTTATTGCACTACTGTTTATAGCAGCGCTTTTTATAGCAGAAAACTGCGGCTCAATTTTTTCAACCGAGACAGGTGCAGGCTCAGTGCTTTCTACGCTAATTTTCGGTTCAACTGACTTACTCACAACACGTTTTTCACCGATACCATCAAGGTCAAAGCCCTGTTTGTCTTTAACCTTGTGGTCAACCCTACCTAACGGTTTATCTTTTAATGGTTTTACTTCGTTCTTTTTATTTGACCAAAGTCCATGGGCAATTAAAGCAACAATTGCAATAAACCCTAGAATGATGAGAACAAGTCGCAAATCTTGCATAACAGCCTATCTCTTAATGTTAATTGTCTGTAAGTTCTACCGCAGCCGAAATATCGACAGCGACGATTCGAGAGACCCCTGGTTCATGCATGGTCACTCCTATTAATTGCTGAGCCATTTCCATAGCTAACTTATTATGACTAATATAAATAAATTGTACTGTTTCTGACATCTCCTGAACCAGTTTACAAAAACGCCCCACATTTAATTCATCGAGTGGCGCATCAACTTCATCTAGCATACAAAATGGCGCAGGGTTTAACCTAAAGATCGCAAACACTAACGACAAGGCAGTCAGTGCTTTCTCGCCACCTGAAAGTAACGAAATACGCGCATTTTTCTTGCCAGGCGGTCGCGCCATAATCGTTACACCCGTGTCTAATAGATTACTCGATGTCAGCTCTAACCAAGCCGCACCACCACCAAACACTTTAGGGAATAACGTTTTAAAATCATTATTGATCTTTTCAAACGTGGTCGCAAAACGCGTCCGAGTTTGTTTATCAATCTTAACAATCGCTGCTTCTAACGTCTCAATGGCTTTTTCTAAGTCATCAGTTTGTTCGTCTAAATATTGCTTACGCTGCGATTGTTGTTCAAATTCTTCGACGGCAGCCAGGTTCACTGCGCCTATCTTCTGTAATTGCGCTTCAAACTGTTTAAGCTGTTGCTGATATTCTTTCAGCGTTAATATGTTAACACACTCACGTTTCAATGTGACGACATCAACATGATCATCCGCAATTTGTTGATATAATAGCTGTTCTTTTGCTTTGTTGTTAGCCTGTTTTAAATCTAACTGTTGGACTTTGTCTTTCACTTTTAAGCTACTTGTCATTATCCTAGCACGTTTTTCTTCAACATCACGCTTGCCATTAACCAGTTTCACACGTGTTGATTTCTTCTGCTTATTGTCATTTTCGATGGCAATTTGTTTCTCAGCAGCAATCGCGCGTGCAGTTTCTAACTGCAATAAGCTTTCAGCATATAATGAGTTATCACCTAATGCAGCAATATCTTGCAAAATAGTTTGATATTGAGCCTCGGTTTTGGCGATGAGTTGCTGCTGTTTCTCTATTTCGACCGTGAATTTGGTTTTAACTAAGAGTAATTGTTGAACTTGCTTCTCGAGCACTTGCTGTTCTTGTACAAACTTCGCTTTATCAGCTTTGGCAGCTTCCGCTTTTTGAATCAAGCCATCATCCTTGGCTAGCTGTGCAATCGCCGCTTGTGTCGACACTATTTGTTCATTAAAGCGCTGAACCTCTTCAGCTTCAATCGCTAATAAATTATCCAGTGTTAATAAACGCGTGTTTAGCTGGTCATGAGTAAGTTGCCATTGGGCTTGTTGTTGCTGCAATAACCCCAATTCAACCGTTAGCTGCTGCACTTCACTTTGCTTTTCATGCAAGTTGCTTTGCATCAGTTCAATTTGATGCTGGTATTCACCCTGAGTCACCCTAAGCGCTGTCAATTGATTGTGCTGTTTGTCCATCATGGTTTCAATTGTCGATAAACGCACCTGCAGCTGTGACGCTTGTAGTTGCATTTCAATGCGCCCTTGTGGTGATGACACATTCGCTTTTGCATGTTGTGATAACCACGTACCCTCATCAGTAAACCAGTCACCATGCGCAGTGATATAACTGTATTCGCTATGATTTTCTACGCCCGCTTTAGCGTCATTAACGTTGGCAACACAAGTCACTTGATTTAGCTGACGATTAAATAAATTATTTTTTACCTTATCGGCTAACGAGCCTTTACGCGCCGCACATTGACTGGGCTTAAACCACTGCAATGCTGGCAGTTCATTCAAATCAAATTGGGCAAGTTGTTCGTCACTTATACAATAAGCATCCAGCCAATTTGCAAGCACCTTCTCAACTGCGGCCTCCCAGCCAGGTTCAACATCTAATTGTTGTAATAACTTTAACGGGATCGAATCGAAATTACATTCTAACCAAGCATGCGCATGATCAGCATGCTCAGCCTTTTGTAATAGCTCGGCAATCACAGTCAGAGACGCTTTTATTTCAGTTTGCTCTGCAACGCCGTTGCTAATATTCTCTTCGAGTACCGAGACCTGTTTATTGATACCTTGAAAACCGTTATTAAGTCCTGCTAATCCATGGGCAAGCTGCGTTTCTTGAGATTGTAACTGTTGCTGAGACGCAGTTTTATCAATAATGAGTGCTTGTTTGCTTAGCTGAGCAAGTTGCTGCTGCTCTTCTACTAACTCACTACGTTGCTGCTTACTTTTATTCAGTACTGATTCTGCGCTTTTTACAGCATTGCTCAAAACATCAAGTTTACTACTAAAACGCTGTACCTTTTCAAGATATACCGCATGTTGTGCAATTGCTTGATCACTGTTTATTGTTGCCGATGCTAATGATTGCTCAATCACTAATAGTTCTGCAGACATACGATTGTAGTCAGCCTCTGTCGATTGCGCTTGCTGCTGATGTGCTTGTAACTGGGCTTGTTCTTCTTTCAGTAATTGCTGTAGTTTTTCACTTTGCTGTTGGTATTCTTGTTGTTTACCTGTCGATTCTTGCTTACGCGCTTGGTGATGCAGTATCTTTTGCTCGATCTTAGTCAGTTCTGTACCTTGTAAATAGAACGCTTGCTGTTGATTTTCAATCAATACCGTTAGTTCATTTAACTGTACGTCAAAGTCAGTGATCTGAGTTTGCAGTTTAGTAGCAGTTGCAGTTAACTTCTCTTGTTCATTCATCAGCACTAATTTTTGCTGGGTAAGCTGATTGATCGAGCGCTCAACATCATATATTTGCACTAAACCAAGCCGGCTTTTTGCTTCGCGTTGCTGTTGCTTTAATGCTCTAAACTGTTGAGCGACCGCAGACTGCACTTTCAACTTGTCAATTTGCACGCCTAACTCGATACGAATATCAGCTAATCGATTAAGATTATCTTTAGTTTGATTAATACGTAATTCGGTTTCGCGGCGTTTTTCTTTATATTTAGAAATACCTGCAGCTTCTTCGATAAAGTGGCGCAATTCATGGGGTTTCGATTCAATTAAGCGCGAGATCATGCCCTGCTCAATGATCGCATAACTACGCGGTCCTAAACCTGTACCTAAAAACAGTTCAGTGACATCTTTACGGCGGCATTTTTTACCATTGAGGTAATATTGATTAGTGCCGTCACGGTATAACTCACGGCGAATAGACACTTCATTATATTGTAATAAAGCGTGATCAATACGTTGTTTGGCATTATCGAACAGCAGCTCAACACTGGCTCTTGAGACAGGCGAACGCGCAACTGAACCGTTAAAAATAACGTCAGCCATGGCATCTCCACGCAAGTGCTTCGCCGAGCTTTCACCTAGCACCCAGCGTACTGCATCAATAATATTCGATTTACCACAGCCATTAGGGCCAACAACCGCGGTCATATCATGGGGAAAAAGCAGTTCAGTGGTATCAACAAACGACTTAAAGCCAGATATTTTGATCTTTTTAAGGTACATAACAAACAACGTAGATAGAATAACCAGAAAACTTTAGCAGAAGTGCCTGCAATATTAAAGATTCGTCTGGGCAGAATATAAAAGCTGCTGCTTTTTACTGCACTTTTTACGTCAACCGGGGTCTCTTTTACTGCAATGTTGGTGCAATGATAGATGCACCACAGCAACCACATGATAAGATGCTCCACATAAACCACCCATAAGGCCCATAGAATATGCTTTCAGTAAAACCATCGTTATCGGGGTTTCAATATTTCTTACAAGGTTTTGACTTGATCCGTCAGCCTAAGCTAAGACCTTTTGTATTGATCCCATTATTAGTTAATCTCATTTTGTTTTCGGTTAGTTTTTACTTCTTGTTTCAACAAATCGACGTGTGGCTAGTGCAACTTGAAGCAAGCTTAGACTGGTTTAGCTGGTTAGTTTATATCATCAAGCCCCTCGCTTTTATTCTCATTTTACTGGTGTTTGGATTCTTTTTTGGTGCCATTGCCAATATTATCGCCGCCCCGTTTAATGGCTTATTAGCAGAACAAACCGAATTGTTGTTAAGCAATAAACCTATGCCAGAAAGCAGCATCAAAGATATCTTATTAGATATTCCGCGAGTACTGACGCGAGAACTGAAAAAGATTAAATACTACATCCCACGTGCGATTGGGTTACTACTGTTATTTTTCATTCCGGTTGTCGGGCAAACTGTTGCGCCAGTATTGTGGTTTATCTTTACGGCCTGGATGCTGGCTATCCAATATGCTGATTACACCTTTGATAATAACAAAGTCGGATTTGATGAAATGCGTAATGAGCTATCATCAAATCGAATGCAGTCTTTAAGCTTTGGCTCTATGGTTGCATTATGCCAATCAATTCCAGTGGTTAACTTTATGATCATGCCTGTTGCCGTTTGTGGCGCGACAGCGATGTGGGTTAGCAACAGCGATAAGTAGACTCTAATTTAGGGATATAAAGCAAAAAGACCCCGTTAACTGCATTTGCTTGCACTTAACGGGGCCTTTTCTTAAATACTTTAAATAAGTTACTCGTCGCCTTTAAGCCCTAGTAAACTAGCTGTACTAACAACGTTTTAATACTAATGATCCCACAGAATAACCCGCACCAAACGAACAAATTAATGCCAAGTCGCCACTATCCACACCATCTTGGTGTAGATGGAAAGCGATGATTGAACCTGCTGATGCAGTATTTGCGTATTCATCAAGAATAATAGGCGCTTCTGTTGCTGATGGATCGCGACCCAATAGCTTTTTCGCTAAATAGTTATTCATGTTGATATTAGCTTGATGTAGCCACAGACGTTTAAAGTCACTTGCTTGTAAGTTTAAGCCACTTAACTGTTCTGTGATCAAGTTAAACACTGTCGGCAATACTTCTTTAAATACCTTACGGCCATTTTGCATAAAGAAGCTTGAGTCCGCGTTAATATCTGCGCCTTCACTGCGGCTTAAATAACCTAAATTATTACGAATATTATTTGAATACTGAGTAAACAATTTACTATCGATGATTTCGTAGCACTGTTCACTGCTTGCTGTTGCTTTATCTTCGATCACGACTGCAGTACAAACATCACCAAAAATAAAGTGACTGTCACGATCTTTAAAGTTTAAGTGTGCAGAACAAATCTCAGGGTTAACCACTAACGCCACTTTACTGCGTCCTGATTTAACCGCATCCATAGCATTGGCAATAGCAAACGTAGCCGACGAACACGCCACACTCATATCATAAGCAAAACCGTTAGCACCCAAATAATGTTGTAGTTCAACCGCCATTGCAGGATATGCGCGCTGGAAACCTGACGCGGCAAAAATAATTAAATCTATGTCTTGTGCTTCTTTATTCGCAGCAGCTAGTGCCTGCTTCGCGGCAACCAATGCCATTTGCACAGTAATACTTGGTTCATCGTCGGCAATAGGTTGAAATACCGGGCGCATAATCGCAGGGTCTAAAATGCCCGCTTTACTCATCACAAAACGACTTTTAATGCCCGATGCTTTTTCAATAAATTCACTGCTTGAGTGTGCTTTAGCCGTTACTTCACCCGCTTCAATTGCCGCTGCATTGTCAGCATTAAAATTATCAACATAACAATTAAAGCTTGTTACTAGTTCATCATTGCTGATTGCATCAGGAGGGGTAAATAAACCGCTACCACTAATTACTACATTACTCATTACATTGTCCTTTAGCGACTCATTGTGTTGAATCACTATCAGCTAAATTGGGATACAGAGACCACTAAACTAAAGCAAACTGTTAACTAGATCTAGTTGCGCATCCGACAAAAATGAAAAAAATTACACCTTGTAACCAAATTCGTCAGTTATAAAAACGGAGCAAACGCTAAATTACGATATCAAGGAGGAACTAAACTCGATAATTTGGTCTATATATAGAGTTGACTCAATACCATAGGCTCACAAATTAATGATTTATACAGGCTTAATTAATTTGTGGCAGAAATAGAAGTTAACCACTAAGCATAACTAATCGTTATAAGCCCTTATCATTTAAGAACCTAACGATATAACAAAACAGCATTTTCAATTTTCAAACTTATCAGTATGCTTAAGCTATAAGTTAGTTAGTAAACTAATAAAATATAAGTTACGAGTATTCATTTATATAGGGAAATCCCATGAGCCAAATTTTACAAGACAACAGCCTTTCAATTGGTAATACACCTCTAGTACGTTTAAACCGTGTAACTACAGGCAACGTATTTGCAAAAGTAGAAAGCCGTAATCCTAGTGCAAGTGTTAAATGCCGTATCGGCGCTAACATGGTCTGGCAAGCAGAAAAAGACGGACTGTTAAAAGAAGGTATTGAGATCGTTGAACCAACAAGTGGTAATACTGGTATCGCGTTGGCATTTGTTGCCGCAGCTCGTGGGTATAAACTAACATTAACAATGCCAAATACTATGAGCCTTGAGCGTCGTAAACTGCTTAAAGCGTTAGGTGCTAACCTAGTATTAACTGATGGCGCAAAAGGCATGAAAGGCGCGATTGATAAAGCCACTGAAATTCGTGACGCAAACCCTGAAACAACGATTTTATTACAACAGTTTGAAAACCCAGCGAACCCTGCGATCCATGAACAAACAACAGGTCCAGAAATCTGGGAAGCAACTGATGGTCAAATTGATATTCTCGTATCAGGTGTTGGTACCGGTGGTACGATCACGGGTACAAGCCGTTACATTAAACTAAATAAAGGCAAAGAACTTTTGTCTGTTGCTGTTGAGCCAACTAACTCACCAGTAATCTCTCAAGCGAAAGCAGGCGAAGCATTAACACCGGGTCCACATAAAATCCAAGGTATTGGCGCTGGTTTCATCCCAGGCAACCTTGATTTAGAAATGGTTGACCGTGTAGAGCTAGTATCAAACGAAGATTCAATTGAAATGGCACAGCGTCTAATGAAAGAAGAAGGTATCTTAGCGGGTATTTCTTCCGGCGCAGCTGTTGTTGCAGCGGCTCGTTTAGCCGAGTTACCAGAATATGCAGATAAAAACATTGTAGTTATCTTACCATCTTCAGGTGAGCGTTATTTAAGTACAGCATTATTTGATGGTGTATTTACTGAGCAAGAACTCCAACAATAGTCACAATGACGCTGTTGTAGTTACATTAAATTAACAAGATTAACAAAAGCCGCACTAGCGGCTTTTTTTTGTACAAGCTACTTTTTTTATACGGGTTGATAGCCGTCACACTTTCCTCTTTTTGTTGTAATTAAACTACAACATAGGCCGTAATTAGGGGTAATATACGTACATCGCATTGTTTTGTAGTAAAACTTACGAAAACATGATCTATACCCATATATTTTATTAAAAAAAGTTATTTTACTCTGTAAAATTAGATTACACTTACACTTATGGTTATAGTTAAACACTATTTTTAGAATCATTATTTTAAGGAAAAGTCATGTACCAAAAATCAGTTGAAATTATCGCACCAAACGGTCTTCACACTCGCCCTGCTGCTCTTTTTGTAAAAAAAGCAAAAGAATTCGAGTCAAAAATCTCTGTTGAAGCCGGCGGTAAATCTGCAAGTGCTACAAGCTTATTTAAACTACAAACGTTAGGCCTTTCTAAAGGTGTAACTATGACTATTTCTGCTGAAGGTACTGACGAGCAAGCGGCTGTTGAAGCGCTAGTTGCTCTTATGGATGTTTTAGAATAAACCCCATCCGTTATTAACGTATTTTTTGTATTGAAGTAAGGAAAGGTTATGATATCAGGCATTCTCGCCTCACCAGGTATTGCTTTTGGTAAAGCACAATTATTCATTAACGAAGAAATTGTACTTAACCAACAAACTATTGAAACTGCACAGATCGATGAACAAATAGCTATCTTTTTAGCTGCTAGGGATAAGTCTGCGATACAGCTTGAAGCTATCACGGAAATGGCACGCCAAACATTTGGCGACGAGAAAGCTGAAATCTTCGAAGGGCACATGATGCTACTTGAAGACGAAGAGTTAGAAGACGATATCGTAACCTTTATTAAGAAAAATAAAGCATCGGCAGATCTTGCTATCCACAGCATCATTGAAGAAAATGCTGAAATGATGGCTGCACTAGATGACCCTTACCTAAGAGAACGTGCTGCGGATTTCCGTGATATCGGCTCTCGCATTGTAAAAAATGCTCTGGGTATGGAAATCGTATCATTAAGCGCAATCGAAGAAGAAGTTATTCTAATCGCTAGCGACTTAACACCATCAGAAACAGCACAGATTAACCTAGACAAGATCTTAGGTTTCGTGACTGACTTAGGTGGCCGTACAGCTCATACATCAATCATGGCGCGTTCATTAGAACTACCAGCGGTTGTAGGCACAGGTAACGTAACTGAAATCATCAAATCTGGTGACTTCGTTATCCTTGATGCCATTAACAATAGCGTTATTGTTAATCCATCAGAAGAAGTTATTAAAGAATATAAAGCGACTCAAGCACAGTATCTTGCTGACAAAGCTGAGCTGCTGAAAATGAAAGACTTACCTGCAATTACCCTAGATGGTCACCACGTTGAAGTATGTGGTAATGTCGGCACAGTAAAAGATTGTGCTGGTGTAATTCGTAACGGCGGCGAAGGCGTTGGTCTTTACCGTACAGAATTCCTATTTATGGATCGCGATAGCTTACCAACTGAAGATGAGCAGTTCGAAGCATACAAAGCGGTTGCAGAAAGCATGAATGGTCAAGGCGTGATCATTCGTACTATGGATATCGGTGGCGATAAAGACCTACCATACCTAAACTTACCAAAAGAAATGAACCCATTTTTGGGTTGGCGTGCGATCCGAATCTGTTTCGACCGTCCAGAAATCATGAACGCACAGTTACGCGCTATCTTACGTGCCTCTGCATTTGGTAAAATCCGCATTATGTTCCCGATGATTATTTCTGTAGAAGAAGTACGTCGTCTTAAGGACATTCTTGCGACACTAAAAGCTGAACTAGCATCTGAAGGTCACGCTTTTGATGCAGCAATCGAAACAGGTGTAATGGTAGAAACACCAGCAGCTGCAGCCATTGCTCATCACCTTATTAAAGAAGTAGACTTCTTCAGTATTGGTACTAACGATTTAACGCAGTACACACTTGCGGTAGACCGTGGTAACGAGATGATCTCAGACCTATATAACCCACTGACTCCAGCGGTACTAACGCTGATCAAGCAGGTTATTGATGCTTCACATGCTGCAGGCAAGTGGACTGGTATGTGTGGTGAACTTGCTGGTGATGAAACGGCAACATTACTATTACTAGGCATGGGTTTAGATGAGTTCTCTATGAGCGGTATCTCAATTCCTAAAGTGAAGAAAACAATCCGTAATGCTAATTTCGCTGACGTTAAAGAGTTAGCAGACCAAGCATTAAGTTGTGCAACTGCAGATGAAATAGCAGAGTTAGTGGCTCAGTTCACTAAACAGCGCGCTGCTTGCTAATTATTTAAGTTTTCATAGCATCTAATCTTGTAAGATAATGTTATGATAACAACGTAAAGTTATTGGTTATTCACACCTTAAATAGCCAATAACTATGTCTACCAAATTCTAGGAGTTAAAAATGGGATTATTCGATAAATTAAAAAAACTGGTTTCAGACGACAGTACTGACAGCAATACGTTAAACATTGTTTCTCCACTTGCCGGTGAAATCGTTGCTATCGAAGATGTGCCAGATGTTATCTTTGCTGAAAAAATTGTTGGTGACGGTATCGCTATCAACCCAACTGGTAACAAATTAGTTGCACCAGTAACAGGTGAGATCGTAAAAATTTACGAAACTAACCACGCATTCGCAATTCGTTCTGACGAAGGCCTAGAAGTACTTGTTCACTTCGGTTTAGATACAGTTGAATTACGCGGTGAAGGCTTCACACGTATCGCTGAAGAAGGTCAACATATCAATGCTGGTGAAACTATCATTGAATTCGATCTAGCACTACTAACAGAAAAAGCTAAATCAGTAATCACACCATGCATCATCTCAAACATGGATGAAATCAAGAGCATGGAAAAAATCTCTGGTTCAGTTGCACTAGGTGAAACTGTTGTTCTTAAAGTTATTAAAGACTAGTTCTTAATTACTCTAAGTATGCAAAAAAGAGCTATAAGTAGCTCTTTTTTTTCGTCTGCGTTTTATTCATTACCCCGCCACAGATAACTGCATCACAGTACAGTTTCGTCCCTCTCTTTTCGCTTGATACAAGGCTTTGTCCGCCTCTTCTTCCAAGGCAAAGATATTAACACTTTGGCCAACACTGATACCAATACTCGCGGTTACCTTTATTTCTAACGCTTGCTTTGTAATAGTATGTTCCATAATCGCAAGACGGATTTCTTCCGCCAAATTTTCCATGGTTTTGGCTGATATCAATGGTGAATAAATACTAAACTCTTCACCACCGGTTCGGGCATAAACACACGTTGAGCCACACGCCTTGGCGATGATCATCGCAATGTCTCGAATCACCAAATCACCTGTCGCATGACCATACTCATCATTAATATTTTTAAAGTGGTCTATATCAAGGATCATAACCGCTGCTTCTTGATGCGGGGTTAAGGCGGCAATAGCATGTTGATAACCACGGCGATTATAGATATTAGCAAGCGGATCAATAAACGACATGTGCTGCAATGAGAATGCATTGCGTTGTGTACAAAACATCAAATAACAGAAAACCAGAAAGCACTGGCTCATTAATAAGTTAATAGAAGCAATAGCAGTAGAGAACTCTATACGATGATCAAAACTTGGATCACCCGTTAGCAGCCCGATACGACAGACGTTTAATACCAATACCAACACACAGGTCAACATACAAATAAGTCGAGTCATACCATATTGCTTGGCTTGATAACTTAATAGATAAGCACAATTGAACAACAAACTAATAGTTACAGAAAGGGAAAGTACAATGATGCTATAGAGTATTGGCGTTTCGACTATTAACCCATAAGAATACAAAGAGCCAATAAGTAATAATTGCGCGCCATAGAGCCAAAGTAAGGATTGTTTTATCCGCAGAAATCGATGGAAGCCATGGGTAATTTGGCAAATACCAAAACATAATAATATATTGGGGAGCATGGTATTAAGCCAAGCATCACTGGCATAATTATCAAGCTTAAAAAGCCATAATTGCTCAGCCATGATATAAGCATAAGCTAGTATGATAAAGGTAGCAAAAAGCCAATGAGTAACCCCGTCATAACGTCGATTACCTACCCAAACGCACACCATGATAATAGCTATAAATGATAATCCAATTGCGG
>Ga0209292_1006073_pt1 | contig 12049 bp, 15 predicted proteins | sample GOMGulsemesocosm_2_FD_184634 | JGI IMG/M metagenome (GOLD analysis project Ga0209292, IMG submission 184634) | Methane-oxidizing microbial communities from mesocosms in the Gulf of Mexico - GOM9C Gulf of Mexico (SPAdes) (version 2) | ecosystem: Environmental > Aquatic > Marine > Cold seeps...
TACACCGCACTTTTAACCGCATAAATCATACACAAACACGTTGTGTGGCATTTGGAGAAAATTTAGATTCGATATAGAAATTAACAATAAATAATGAATAAATCAATAGTAGCACTTCTAATTGCAATAACTTTCTTTTCTTGTGATAATGATCAAATCATTAAAGTATCAGGTGAATTAATTGGAGGTTCTCAAGATACTTTAATTTTTAAACAAAAAAATACAGGAAATGAATTTAAAGCACCGGTAAACAATATTGGAGTATTCCTTGCAGAATTTAAAAGTAAATCAGGATATTACAAAGTTAGTTCTAAATCAGTTTTTCCTGAAGTTGATGTTTTTCTTGATTCAAAACAAGAATTCGTCATGAATTTTGAAATGAAAGATTGGAGAAGGAAAAGACAATATAATGTATTTAATAGTCCTGAAAATGATTATATAAATAAATTCACTAGTTCAAGGAATAATATTCGTAGAAAATATAACTTGAAGAAACTAGTGCCAGAAAGGTTCATATTCGTAATAGATTCAATTTTTTCAGCGCAGAATGAATATCTAAAAGAGTTTTTAAAAAAGAATAAAAAAATAGATTCAGAATTTATTCATATAGAACAAAATCGAATACTTTATAATTGGGCTTTTAACAAAGAAGATTATGCTTTACACAATAAGACATTTACATTGCCTGAAAACTATTTCGATTTTAGAGAACTATTGGATTATAGTGATGAAAATTTACTAACTCCAATTCTTTATTATGGTATTGCGGTACGGAGATATATTACAAATGAAACTAAGAGGACTTTGCCTGAAGGTGAAGATTGGGTTTTACATCAGATAAACACATGTATAAAAAACATCTCCAATCAAAAAGTTTTGGATATGGTTTTAGTTAATGATGTAGAAATTAGTTTAGAGTATTCAAAAAAATACGAAGAAGCCTATGAACTCTTTATTAAACATTGCAAAAGTGACCGTTTTGTAAAATCGGCAACTGAAAAGTATAAAATTTATCAAAGTACAAAAAAAGGAAACCCTTCTCCAAAATTCATTAATTATGAAAATTTTGATGGAGGGACTACATCGCTTGATGATTTTAAAGGAAGATATGTATATACCGATGTTTGGGCAACTTGGTGTGGTCCTTGTATAAAGGAAATTCCAGCGCTAAAAGAAATAGAAAAAAAGTACAAAGGGAAGAATATTCAGTTTGTAAGCATTTCAATCGATGAGGAAAAAAATAAAGAAGCATGGAAAAAAATGATAAATGATAAACAATTGAAAGGAATTCAGTTATTTGCAGACAAGGATTGGAATTCAAAATTTTTAAAAGATTATAACATTTCAGCAATTCCTCGCTTTATATTAATCGATACTGAAGGGAATATTATAGATGCAAATGCACCAAGACCATCAGACCCTAAACTTGACACATTACTAAATTCATTGAAATAACTAAAAAAAACGACCACACAACACCGTGCATAATTAATTGCTTACAAAGTTTTTCCTTCGGAAAAACCTCGTGGACTTCAAAGGCTTGTAATTTTTAATTATTTATTCGCTAAATTCACGCAAGAAAATCATGCACAAACACGTTGGCAAAAAGTTAAAAAGAGTAATGAAAAATAAAATTAATGATATTTATTTAAATTTTACACGTAAAACTATTGAGCAAAAAGCAGATTATAAATTATTTGGTTTTTCTTTATTTATTTTCTTTTTAGTAATCTCAATAAATGTCTATATACATTACTACATATACGACCCTAAAAACATATCATTAGTTACTTCAATAGTTATTACTGGATTTTTAATTGCATTTTCTCCCCAATACATTAATAATACTAAACTTGTTATCAAAAATAATCATGCGATAATTATAAAAAATTATTTAGGTGGATTATACATAAAAAAAGAAAAAATAGATAAAGAAAGTATTGTTTTAGCGAAAGTAATTACCAAAGAATATGATGATTTCGGAAAAGAAAATGGTAGTCAGATTCGTTATTGGATAGCTTCATCAAAATATAATGATTTCAATATTATTAGAATAAGAAAGGAAGAGGATGTTAAAAATATTAGAAAATCAATGAATACAATATTAGATCAAGATATTAATTATAGAATAATTACAATTGAAAAAACTAAGCCAAATAAATTCATTAACAATTAAAATTGTGACTGAATTGAATCAAATGAAAACCATTTGCCAACACCGTGTATAATTAATTGCTATTGAGCAACTAGAATAAAAATAATGCTATATTTAAGCTTTAAAAATTAATATGAAAGATTTCGTTGCAATAGTTTTGTTTCGCCGCCCAAGTGCCGCCAATCTCTACGAATAGAGCTCGGCACAACAAAGGGCACAAAACTATTCAAACCGCAACCAAATCATACACAAACACGTTGGCAAACATTATTACAAATTATAAGTATCAAAATTGAATATGTTAAATCTTTTTATTAAATTTTCAATTTGGGTTAATAAAAATAAATACTTAGCAGTATTCCTATACTTAGCACTACCTTTTTTTTCATCATATATTTATATAAATCAAAATTATTCATGGGATTTAATGAGTATAATGTTATTAATACTTTTTGTATTTAGAATTATAGTTGGGTTTGTAATTTGGGTTTACATTTTATCATTTATTAAATTCAATAAAAAAAAGAACCCAAGAAAAGTTGTAACAACAAAAATAATTGGATTTATTATATTTAAATTATCAATAGGATTATTAATAATTGTACTTCCATTAATTTTTTCAGATAACTACTCTAAGAATTTTATTACAAATAAATTAGATAGTGAAAGTGCAATAATAAATGGTGAAATTTATCATTTAGAATATTGGAATAACCATATAGGAGGTAGCAAAGGATATCGATATGAATTTTATGTTGATAAAGATAGATATACTGGAGATGCAGTTGAGAGAGAAGGTGAAATTGGTAAAATAATTAAAGTTAGATATTACAAAAATAATCCATGGGTGAACAAAAAAATCAAATAGAAACATTTGCCAACACCGTGTATAATTAATTGCTAGCGGAATTTCCAAACGGAAATTCACGCGAATTAATTATCTTTCCGCAACGGCGGAAAGTATATCGCACTTTTAACCGCAAAAAATCATAACACAAACACGTTGGGCATAACTTATGAAAAAGAAACTTTTTGGCTTATTAACTTTATTATTTATCACTTCATGTAATGAATATCTTTTAGAGGAGGATTTGAAATATATGCCGTATAAAAAAGGTGAAATTTTAATTTTTGAAAACAAAGAACTAAACTCTTTAGATTCAATTAAAATATTAAAAGTTCATAGATACATTCCAGATGGTCCACAAATGCATTTTAACGAAATAATTGAAGCGGAAACTAAGAAAGGAAGATTTGTATCAGTTCATGCTGGTTATGGAAAACATTCTGAACCATATGTGAAAATTGACAACATATCTCAAAAATTTTACATTAAGAATCTTAAAAAGCTGAAAGTTGGCAGCTTGATTTTAGGCACGAAAAGATTAAATGATGTAATTATTTTAGAAAATACTAAAGGCGGAATAAGTAAGAATAAAAAAATCTTTTGGAGTAAATCAAAAGGAATTGTTAAATATGAAACTGGAAAAGGAATGATTTGGGAATTGAAAATCGAATAAAAAGCAATGCCCAACACCGTGCATAATTAATTGCTTAATAAGTTTTTCCTTCGGAAAAACCTCGTGGACTTCAAAGGCTTGTAATTATTAACTATTTATTCGCTAAATTCACGCAAGCAAATCATGCACAAACACGTTGGGTTTAATGCGGAAAAATCTCGTTGAAATTGAAGTTTTTAGTCTTTTAAGAACAAAAAAAAGCAACTTGGCGGAATTGAAAAAGAAAAAAACGAATATCAGAACGTGGTATTGAGTACAAAACAGGAAAATATAATATTGAGTTAAATGAAAAAATTTGTTTTAATAATATTAGGATTATTAATTGTTTTTCTGGCTTTTATGAAGTTTCTATTATGGAGTTCTTCTCATAAAGTTTCATCAAAATCACATTCTGATGTTGAATTAGCATTAGCTGGAGTAACTATTGGTTTTATATTAATTATTATTTTTTGGAAAAAGAAAAATCAGTGAATTAAAAATGTTGAACGAACTCTCACTCTTGAAAATTTCTTACAAAATTGAGCCAAATGCAAAAAAACAGAATGGCGGAATTCGCACTCAAACGCGGAATTGAACAATTCTACGGAAATTAAATATTACAGCGTGAAATTGAGCACAAAAGCGGAGAAAAAACTAAAACTGGAAACTCAACTTGGCGGAATCAAAAAATTGGAATTGAATAAACTGAAAAAGATAATTAACTAAGAAAACAAAAAGCACTAAAACCCAACACCGTGCATAATTCATTGCTTAATAAGTTTTTCCTTCGGAAAAACCTCGCGGACTTCAAAGGCTTGTAATTGTTAACTATTTATTCGCTAAATTCACGCAAGAAAATCATGCACAAACACGTTGGCGTGCATTAAAAAATGAAAATAGATATAATCAACAAAATAGAAACAGATTTTGGACAAGATTCAAATAAAGCGAAAGAAATAATAACTAATAGAATTGGTTATTTTGAACACTTATTAAAAAATGATAGAATTATCAGATGTATAATTTACCTTTCAAAAGGTTCTATAAAAGAATTAAATCATTTCGTAGATATTGCTCTTCAGGATCCTAGAGATGTAATGATGTATGCCGAATATAAAGAAGGAAGTACTTTTGAAAATTTCAAACGATTAAGAGATTTTAATAAAACTTTTGAAGATTGTGAAATAAACGTGAAAGAATAATAAAACGAATTACGAATTGTATTTAAATGGAAAAATGAATTTGGAAAAAATCGCAACAGACGAAAGTGGTTGGGAAACTCTCTTTTTTAATGAAGAGTCCAAAACATATTGGGAGAAAACTTATCCAAATAGTGAATTTCATGGTGGAGGAAAAACAGAATTGAAAAAAGTTGAATTGAATAAAAACATTAAAAAGAAATCTAAGATTGAATAAACGACACGCCAACACCGTGTATAATTAATTGCTGGCGGAATTCCCTTTCGGAAATTCACGCGAATTAATTATCTTTCCGCAACGGCGGAAAGTGAATCGCACTTTTAACCGCATAAATCATACACAAACACGTTGCCTATAATTTAAAAAAAATGAATAGTTCTAAAAAAAATACATTAAAAAATGAAAAACATTACGATAATATATATAGTCAAGTTAACATTAAACATATTCTTAATAAAATAGAAAACTTAGAAGATTTTATGACTTATGCAACACAAACTGATACAAGTTGGGTTGGTTTATATAACGGTAATTTTCAAAATCAACTGAAAGGGAAAAAAGTTCTAGAATTAGGATGTGGAGATTGTACTAACGCAGCTGTAATGGCCGCTTTAGGTGCAGAGGTATATGCAAATGATATTTCGCAAAAATCAGGAGAAATAATCAAAAAACTTAATGCAAATTATAAATTTGAATCTAAAATTGAATTCATCGAAGGTGACTTTTTAAAGTCAGAAATCACCAATGACTTTTATGACATTGTCATTGGCAAGGCTTTCGTACACCATTTAACACACGAACAAGAAATTGAATTTACAGAAAAAATTGTTTCAATTCTAAAGCCAAATGGAATAGTAAGATATTTTGAACCTGCTGTGAATAATAAATTTTTAGATTCATTAAGATGGCTGACACCTGTTCCTGGTAGACCTTCAAAAATTCAAACGAAAAAATTTGAAAAATGGAAAATAAACGACCCACACCCAGAAAGAGATAATTCATCTAAGCATTATGAAAAAATTGGTAAAGAATACTTTAAAGAAACTAAAATAGTTCCTATTGGTTCAATCGAAAGGTTTCATAGAATTCTTCCTAAAAAATACAGTAGAAAATTTAGAAGGTTTGCTTTTCGCCTTGAGAAAAAGCTTCCATACTCATTAAATTTATCACTAACTAGAAGTCATTTAATAGAATATAAACAACCAAAAAAACTATAGGTAACAACGTATAAAATTTATTGCTTATTTCTCGCCTACTTGCGAAAGTCCTCGCGGACTTTCTTGGTCGGTAATTATTTACTAAATTAGTTGCTTGAAACACGCAACAAACCATATACAACAACGTTGCCAATAATTATGAAAAAAATACGTCTGACAATAATAATTGGAATTTTAATATCAAATTTTGGTTTCTCACAATCGAAATCTGAAATTGAAAACCTATTGGACGGGATTTATAAAACTGAGAATTCAAAGGAAATTACAAAAACCAAACAAGCCGAAAAACTGATTGAATATGGTTGGAGGATTTTACCAACGCTTGCGGATTTTTTTACAGACCAAACTCTGACAAATGTAAAATCGGAATGTAACGACCGAAATTTAAGCAAAAGAGAAATTGGAATCATTTTGGCTGACCGTATTGAAGGAATGCCATATGCAAGAGTTACTGGAATTCAAAACTGTACGCTGAATTTCTGCGAAAAGAATGCTAATTTAATAGAATATTATTTGCCATTTATAAAACGTGATGGAATTGAAAAATTTCAAGAAAGCTATTTGAAATGGCTTGTAAGTGATGACCGAATTAATTGGACACCGTTATTAACTTACAAAACAAAAAGAGAACAGAAAAAAATAATTAAAGAACGGAAAAAAGCAATTCGTGAAATGCAAAACGAAAAATAACTATGGGCAACACCGTGCATAATTAATTGCTTAATAAGTTTTTCCTTCGGAAAAACCTCGTGGACTTCAAAGGCTTGTAATTATTTACTATTTATTCGCTAAATTCACGCATGCAAATCATGCACAAACACGTTGTGCAAAATTAACAAAAAAAGAAATTTACAGAATGAATATATATATTGATTCAGCTTGCGATATTTATTATTCATCTTTTTATATAAAAGGACTTGAAATATGTTATGGAAGCAAAAACTTATATTACAAAAACAAACCTTTTTCTGATCTTAAGTTCAACAATCATTTCTTTGCTTTTATCATTAATGAAAATTCAGTTAATAGAAGAGTCATAATTGATTATGCAGATTCTCCTAAGATTGACTCAAAAGCTTTAATTTGGTCAGATATATATTGTAAAATAAATATCGATGAAAGTATACAATATAACACTACCAAATTGGTAAATATTGGGCCAAGTTTTGGAATTAAAATATATTCACCAGCAAAAACGTTCTTTTTCGCAATAATGAATTTTTTGAAATCTCGAAAGAGAGTAGATAATGTTAGAAATTTTTTTTCTAACTATAAAGCTCAATTATATAGACTGAAGTTAAGTGACTACTATCCAGGTTATGAACAAGGTAATTATATATATTTTTCTGGTTCCTTATGGAAAAAAGAAATAAAAACAAATACTTACAGAGCAAATTTTATTAATGCTTGCTTAACTAAAAGTCTAAAATTTGAAGGAGGATTTGCACCAAGAACAAAAAACGACATTCAAGGCTATCAAAATTTAACAATGAAATCTCGAGATACAATGGAGTCTTATTCAGAAAAGACAAAAAAATCTATTGTTGCATTTAATACACCAGCAGTCTTAGATTGTCATGGTTGGAAATTGGCTGAATTTTTATGCTTTGGAAAAGCTATAATATCAACAGATTTATTAAGAAAAATTCCTTCTGAATTAATAAATAAAAAGCACATATTAATTACAAATGGCACTCAAGAAGATATCGAAGAAAAGTTAGAAACTTTAATTACTGATAAAAAATTGAGAAGCGTCCTTAATGAAAATGCGCGAAAATATTTTGAAAAAGAATTATCACCAAATAAAGTAATTGAAAAGATTAAAACTTTGCACAACACCGTGTATAATTAATTGCTTGTACTCGCCTACTTACGAAAATCCTCTCGGATTTTCTATTCAGTTTGTATTTACTAAATTAGTCGCTTAATCAACGCAAGCAAATCATACACAAACACGTTGGCAAACATTAGAAATCACTCAATATCATAAAAAATATATGAATAAAACTAAATTATTATTAGTCGCAATTGGATTATTATTTTCAATAAATTTAAGTGCTCAAAACGATGTCAAAATTGGAATTAATGTTGGACTGAATTATCCAGATATAAGAGGAAACGAATTTGCGAAATTCAATAATTTTAAGATTGGTTATTTATTTGGTATTTCTTTAGATTACTATTTAAAAGAAAATCTATCAATAAAGACAAATGTCAATTATGAGAGAAAAATCAAGAAATTAGAATTAACCTTTTTTGACAATCAAGCTCAACAAACTGGGACTGAAAATTATAATGAGATTTTTGAATACATAAATATCCCAATTCTATTAAAATATGAATTTGGAAATTCAAAATTTTTCATAAATGGAGGTCCTTTCTTTAATTATTTACTAAATAATGAGATAGATGAAGACTACCCGAATGACGATAGTGGATTAGTCACGGAACAGAAAAAAATTGACTTTGGATTATCCGCAGGAATTGGAACTAATATATCACTTAACGAAAAGAATGACTTAATAATTGAATTAAGAAATGATTTCGGAATAATAGATACTGGTGGAGTTCCAAATCAAGTAAACGGAACAGTAAAAACAAATGCAATAAAATTAATATTAGGCTGGAATCTAGGAATATAACGTTTGCCAACACCGTGTATAATTCATTGCTAGTTATAGCCTACTTACGAAAGTCCTCACGGACTTTCTATTCAGTTTGTATTTACTAAATTAGTTGCTTAATCAACGTAAGTAAATCATACACAAACACGTTAGCACCAATTCGAAAGAACACGTAAAAAAATGAAACAGGGGATAATAAAAGCATTATTAATTTATGTATTTGGATTTGGATTAGCATGGTTAATTTATTCAATTTTTGGTCACCCATATATTCACGCACCAGGATTCCATCATTTCATAATATTCTTCACATTAATTGTTGGAATAATTTGGACAATAATTGCTATTTTAAATTTTTATATAAAAAGAAAAACTCAAAAATTAAAAAGCTTTATTATTACTAACCTTATTGTAATTATAGGTTTGATCTCTTCTTTTATTTATGACATGAAAGATTATAACAATGTGGAGTTTGAATCAAAACCCCCAAAGAATCAAATAATATCTGAAACAAAAGGAGATACAACTAATGTATTTCACAATGGAAACATTGTATTTATCAAGGTAAAAGATTCAATATTATTGAATTTAATGGAAAATATAACTTTTGAAGAATAAACTGTTGCTAACACCGTGTATAATTAATTGCTAGTTCTACTCTACTTACGAAAATCCTCGCGGATTTTCTATTCAGTTTGTATTTACTAAATTAGTTGCTTAAACATGCAACAACTCATACACAAACACGTTGTAAAACATTTAAGTAGAAACTATGAAAAGTAAATTTATAAAAGCTTTAATCATTATAAATGGAATTATTATTCCTATTTTTATATTAATACTTTTAACTGATTTTTTAAAATCAAAATTTAAAAATGATAAATTTAACACAACAAGAATTGAAAGAAAAAACGAAAATAATCTACTACCAGAAATAACGGAAATGGTTAAATATTCTTCCATTCAAGAAATTCCAAACTCTGAAAATTTTATGGTCGCAAAGTATTTAGTTACTGATCACAAACCTTCTTATGGAGATTACGATTTGATTCTTCCATATACTGTTCCTGAAAGGACAATCAATATTTTGTTTTTAGATAAAAATTATAATAAAATTGGCAAATTATTAAAAAAAGATAGTTCAATAAGAAGAATGTTTATATCTCAAGCAATATTCAATAAAAAGGAAACTAAGAACACCTTAAAACACCTTTCATTTCTTATAGCAAATAAAGATACAACAGGAGAAGGGAAAATTAATGAATTTGACCAGCACCATGTTTATGTATCTGATTTGAATGGGAAAAACTTAACAAAAGTAACTGAAAGAAAAATAAACCAATTTCAATGGATTTCAGAAGGAGAAGAGCTTTTAATTCAATTTGACGAAAAGGATGAAAAAGGAAACGAAAAGTTATCGTATGGAGTTTATAATATTAACGAAAGGAAAATGAAATTTCCGAAAATGAAAAAATAAAAACGTTTCACAACACCGTGTATAATTAATTGCTAGTTCTACCCTACTTACGAAAATCCTCGCGGATTTTCTATTCAGTTTGTATTTACTAAATTAGTCGCTTAAACACGCAACCAATCATACACAAACACGTTGTGCAACATATTTGAACATTACGTTAAAATTGAAATGAAAGTTAAAATATTAAGTTTCCTGCTTTTAATTATTCTATTCGCTTCTTGCGATAAATATTCTCGTGAAAAGTATCCTCAATTCGCTTCAAAAACTGAAAGTTATAAATATATAGATAATTGCTATTCTGCTGAATTTGAAAGTTTAGATAAAATTCCACATGAAATTCGAAATAAAATAAGCACATATTTAAAAAATAGGTTGGGAAAAGATAACTTTCAAGAGCTGAAATTTGACAATGGCTATGTTTTATCAGACAAACCAATTGAAATTGAAAGTATAAAAAGTGAAAGTAACATTTTAGTACTACTCGGTCAAGACAAAGAAAAAACCGATTGTGACTCTATTTTAGATTTTCCGATTTATTCAGTTGTTTATGAATTGAAAATACCTAAACTCGGAATTGAAAAAATTGGGCTAAATTTAATGCTTGACAAAAATGGAAAACTAATTAAGGACATCGATTTCCCAAAAGCAGAATTTGCCGATAGAATAATACCAATAGATTCTGTACATTCGGAATTAATTCGTAGAAAAATCCCATATAAAAAACTTAACATCGACTTGTGGTTTGATAAAAGAACTGAATCATTTATATGGTCAACTTATACATTAATTCGAGAAGGAAGTATAATGGGACCAAGTTGTTTCCCAGAAGTGAATTATCACTTTAAAATGAACGCAAATGAAGGAGAAATAACAGAATATATTTTTGAAAAAAGAGAAGATTATTTCTTTGGTAGAGATAATCATTATGTTGAATAAAAAAATACGTTGCACAACACCGTGCATAATTAATTGCTTAATAAGTTTTTCCTTCGGAAAAACCTCGTGAACTTCAAAGGCTTGTAATTGTTAACTATTTATTCGCTAAATTCACGCAAGATAATCATGCACAAACACGTTGTACGTAAGTTAAAAATGACGAAATCCAAAACAAAAATATTACTCGGAATTGGAGTTTTGATTTTACTAATTGACATTTTTCTTATGAAATTTTGGATTAGTAATATTAAACCCGATCCATTTATGTCTATTGGACTTGAAACTTATAGACCTCGAATATTTATTGTGAATATTATAATCGGAATCATCACATTCTTTATTAGAAAAAGACTTTCGATTTTATTTTTTTTAAATACAATTGTCTGCTATTTAATATTCTCCTTCTTTTGGAATTCTTGGATTGAAAATCATCCATACTCAAATTCTGAATATAATTTTAAAATTGAAAACAAAGATTTCCGATTAAGTATTTCTAAAAACCCTAATTATTATGGAATATATGAATTGACACCGAATTCAAAAGATTCTCTGAAAATAATTGAAATGGGAATGAATGAAATAAGAGGAGATAGTATTGCTTTATTATGGTGGAAAGAAGGAAAAACCAATGAAATGTATTACTATGAAAATAAACTAATTGGGTTTCCAGAAAGCCCGAATGAAATAAAACTAAAAAAAGCGGAATAAAAAACCTACGTACAACACCGTGCATAATTAATTGCTTAACAAGTTTTTCCTTCGGAAAAACCTCGTGGACATCAAAGGCTAGTAATTGTTTATTATTTATTCGCTAAATTCACGCAAGCAAATCATGCACAAACACGTTAGGCATCATTAAAACTCACATCAAGATTCCTTTTTTCAATTAAAATACTTGCATATTAAAAAACATTACCTATATTTGCATACTAAATATTATG
>Ga0209292_1006083_pt1 | contig 12032 bp, 8 predicted proteins | sample GOMGulsemesocosm_2_FD_184634 | JGI IMG/M metagenome (GOLD analysis project Ga0209292, IMG submission 184634) | Methane-oxidizing microbial communities from mesocosms in the Gulf of Mexico - GOM9C Gulf of Mexico (SPAdes) (version 2) | ecosystem: Environmental > Aquatic > Marine > Cold seeps...
ACTATTTACAAATATTTCGCCAATAAAGACAAATTGATTTACGGCTATTACGGCTTAATGGCCACAGAAACAGCGCAGCAATTTTTAGCAGAGGACGACCTTTCTGAATACTCTTTACAAGAAAAGTTGCAGTTACTCATTGATATTTACCTGAATAACTTCTTACCCAACCGAGAGTTTGTTTGCGACAGCATCAATATGATAATGCAGTCACCCAGTATTATATTTAAAGACGTTGCCCCAGTGAGAGAAGAGTTTGTCGAGCTGATTCGAAATTTACTTAACGATGCTGAGCAAGCAGGCGAAATTGCTAAATCTCCATTTACTGATGCCACAGCAAAACTCGCTAATGACTACTTATTAGCCGTACTCTTGTATTGGGTTAACGATGACTCAGAAGAATTTAGCAATACCACACAAATGGTCGATATGTCGCTCGATCTTGGCGTAGAAATATTGAGAAGCGGTATTGTCTCTAAAGCAACGGAGCTAGTTAGCTTTTTTGTAAAAGCACATTTGTTCCGTTTTATGGGTAGTGGCTTTTTAAACAAACTGGTAATGAAGAAATCATTTGGATTGTAAGGCACTTATCAGGCTTTACTTATTTCATTCAATCCAATAGCTAGTTAAAAACTTAATTGAAAGTATTTAATAAAATGACTGAATGAAAAAATCGAATTAACAATATTATAAAGGAATGTATTATGAAAAATTGGCAAGGTAATTGGATTATAGCGGTATCAGCAGGTCACACTTTATTTGCATTTATTATGTTCTCTGCAGAATATAGCTCACTGTTTGATAATGGCATTATTAATAGCCTAAGTACTGATAAATCAGCCGCAGCAGTGTGGTTTTTCTTATTCGGACAAGTACTCTTCATTACCGGGCTATTAATAAAACATTTTGATTCAGTAAATGACAACCGAGTACCACTTTCAGTGTCTCTTAACCTTTTACTATTAACCGTTATTGGTATAACCATCATGCCAGATTCCGGTTTTTGGCTTATGTTTCCACCGTTAATAAGTCTGTTAATGCAACATCGACAAAGACCTAACCAAAGCAAAAACCAAGCAGCAGCGGTGTAGTTATGTCTACTTCAAAAAAGGTGCCTACCTCAACGTTATCACGTAGCGCTATTGCTGGCGCGGCAGTAACAAAAATAGGTTTAAAACATGCGGGTTATAAAGTACGAAAAGCCTTTTCAACGAAAACATCTGATACTAAAGACTCAGAAACGAATAGCTCTCAAGCAAAAAGTAATGAGCAATCTCAACAGCATGAAGAGCAAATAGGTGAGCTAGTTTTTACCGTACTAAGCCAGCTTAGAGGCACAGCAATTAAATTGTCTCAGCTGTTAAGTATGGAAACCGATATTCTACCTGAAACCATTCGCAATAAATTAAAGTCTGCTTGCCATGAAGTGCCCCCGATAAATAAAGCCCTAGTGAGAAAGCAAATGGTGCAAGAACTAGGCAATACGCCAAAACAGCTCTTTAAAGAATTTGATAGCGAAGCCTTTTCAGCGGCAAGCATAGGTCAAGTTCATCGAGCCTTATCGTTCAACGATGAGAAACTCGCGGTAAAGGTTCAGTATCCTGGCATAGGAGCAACCATTGACAGCGATCTAAAAATGCTAGAAAAACTGTTTTGGCTGTTAGCTAAAACCACTCATAGTATGCCAAAAAAGCAAGTAATCACCCTAGTATTAGCTGAAATAAAAAATAGGCTATCTGAAGAGATAAACTATAAAATTGAAGCTAAGAACCTAAACTGGTTTGTGCAAGAAATGAAGCTAAACGGTATTGTTATTCCTAAGGTTAATCAGCAGTTATCAACAGCTAGAGTATTATCAATGGAAATGTTAACCGGGCAACACCTAGATAAATGGCTAGACAACAAACCAAATCAGCTACAAAGAAATGCCTTAGGACAAAAGCTATTCGATTTTTTCTGGTATAGCGCCCTAACACTGAAAAAAATACACGCAGATCCTCACCCAGGTAACTTCTTAGTATTAGCCAATGAGCAGCTCGGCGTTGTAGACTTTGGCTGTGTTCGTAACCTAAGTGATGGCTTTGTTAACAGCTTCACCGCGATGATGCCAAAAATTGTTGATAGCTATATTTTCAACAAAAATAAACAAGCACTGTTTGCCAGTTACCAAGCGCTTAAATTTATTGACCACAGCGTAGATTTTAATACTTTTGAATCGAAAATATTCCCTGATTTACAGTGTTATGGGCGATGGCTAGGTCAAGCGTATGTAGGTAAATCATTCAACTTTACCACTAAAACCCCTTGTCCAGGAAAACCCGACAATGTCAGTGGCGGCGCGATAACATTTTTATCGGGCATGTATAGCGAACAGCCCTGCTTTGACCGAGCACACTTAGGGTTAATGAACTTGTTAACGCAAATTGGCGCTGACATTAATACCGATTATAAAAAATTTATTCCGCAACATAAGGCAATATTATGAACAGTTATTTAATTACCGCCGGTGCATTAAGTGCCCTCGCCTCACTGTTGCACATAGGCTGCATAGTTTTTGGTGCCTCTTGGTATCGTTTTTTTGGTGCTGGTGAGCACATGGCGACACTTGCCGAACAAGGCAGTTTACAGCCAACAATCATTACGTCAGGCATAGTGCTTGTTTTGGCTATTTGGTCGCTTTATGCTTTTTCTGCTGCTGGGTTAGTAATAAAACTGCCCTTAATGCGCTTAGCACTTATAGCGATTACTGCCGTTTATTTATTACGTGGTATCGGTGGTCTATTTGTAGCAGCTAGTTCTGAAGTAGCGCCGCTGGGTAACAGTACTGCATTCTGGTTATGGAGTTCAGCTATTTGCCTAACATTTGGCCTAGTGCATCTTATGGGTGTAAAGCAGCAATGGGCAACTTTGTAGAGACAAATTAATGGCAGAAAACAGCTTATTTCAGCAGTGCAGCAATAGGTTTTTCGGTCAAAAAGTACGGGGTTAATAAATACGGTTAAATTAGGTTACTTTCCAGTACTTTTTTTATACCAACGGATCAGTTCTTTTTGATCTGCGGGGGGCTCTGCTCCATCCGCTATTTTACCCATGGCTTGCTCTGCTAGTATCTTTTCTGCTTGGTCTTCAATTTTTTCAAGCATGCGGTAAAAAAGCGTACACTCTTCCTTATCAAGCACACTTTCAAGCTCGTCTGCTCTTTCATTCATCGTTTGAGTGACTTGATGATATAACTTAATGCCTTGTTCGTTTAGTACTAAATATTTTATATTTCGGCTGTGTTCGTCAGGCTGTATATCAATTAAATTTTTCTTTTGCAGGGACTTTACTGCTCGACTGACGTTGTAAGAGTCAATACGTGATTGATAAGCAATATCCGCTGCTTTAATTGGCATATATGAGCCAATATTTAATAACACTCGCATTTCTCTTGGCTCTAAATCGCAAAGCTCTCGAATTTTCCAATCACGGTTCAAGGCCAATAAATTACTGACTACCGCAATACGAAAAGGTAGATGGTTATTTAAATCAAGCTGAGGCGTGATTTTATTAGACAGCTTAAAGACTTTATCACGTGCTGAAGGACTAATAATATTTCCTAAAGTTATTGTTTGCTTAAGATTATTTAATCATAAAAATTATAACCTCGCTATAGGCTTAAACAACTTCCCCAATAAATACTTTATACCCATTACACTTCAAGCTGCATCTTTAGGTGTAATGGATATATACCTGTCAATTGAGTTTATACGATTCATTAACATTACGTTGTTACTCTGTTGTTGATTAACTTATTAACATTAAACCAGAACATAATTTAAACAATGATAATAGATGTTGCATATGCATCATCTATTATATATATTGAAAATAGAATAATAATCAACCAGCAGGATCACCCTATGCCTTTAGTAAAACCGTTAGCAACAGATGAAAATGAAGAAGTAGCAGAACTCGCCAAGTTTTTCAATGAAACATTAGGTTTTTGCCCAAACAGTGTATTAACCATGCAGCGCCGACCAGCAATTGCCAAAGCTTTTATTAATTTGAACATGGCGGTGATGGCCAATGACGGTACCGTAACGGCAGAGCAAAAGCGCCTTATAGGTTACATTACTAGCGCACACACTGGCTGTAGGTATTGTGAAGCTCACACTATTTTAGCGGCTGAACGTTATGGCGGCACCGATGAGCGCTTAGACAATATTTGGACGTTTAGAGAAAGTACTTTATACACTGAGGCTGAAAAAGCTGCCTTTGAATTTGCCCTTGCTGCGTCAAGTATTCCTAATGCCGTTGATGATGTTATTAGTGCTAATTTGCATGAATATTGGGATGAAGGTGAGATAGTTGAAATATTAGGGGTAATTTCTTTATTTGGTTACCTAAACCGCTGGAATGACTCAATGGGCACAACCATGGAGACTGGTGCGGTTGACGCCGGCGAGCGACTTTTAGAAAAAAACACAAGGTGGACACGCGGTAAACACCTATAAGTTGGCTACTGAATTGCTTACTTAATTACTCACTTAATAGGTAAGTCAGTTAATGATAGAGCAACAAAATATTGAGTGCTTTTATAGGTAAAGCTTTGTCTATAAAAACACTCAAATAAGCCTATCAAATAAATCACTGTAAATTAACCTCTACAAATATTTTCAGTTATTTATCAAAAATAATTCCAATTGTCTCTCGTTCCTTTTATGTTAACTTCATAAATTTTTGTACAGAGATACATCACCGTGATAATAAATAAAACAATCGGTAGCATGCTAATCATTGCTGGCACAACTATTGGCGCAGGGATGCTAGCATTACCTATCGCCTCTTCTGGCTTAGGTTTTTTAACTGCCATGGTCATATTATTCTTTGCTTGGTGCTTAATGACTTATACCGCCCTGCTCACGTTAGAGTTGCATCAACACGCTCCACCTAACGCCACTTTAAACACCTTGGCCAAAAATATACTCGGTAAAAAGGGTCAGATCATCGCTAATTTTTCTATGATTTTTCTTTTTTATTCGCTTTGCGCCGCCTATATCGCCGGTGGTGGTGGTCAATTACAGTTAATGCTTTCTAACTGGAGTGCAGTCGAAATTCCGCCACAAACTGGCGCCATTGCTTTTGCAATATTATTTGGCTCTATTATTACTCTAGGCGCAAGTACCGTTGATAAACTTAACCAGGTTTTATTTATTATAAAAGTGATGGTATTAACGAGTATTTTTTATATATTAACGCCTCATATTCAAGGCGAATATTTACTTAACATGCCAATGCAACAAGGCCTGATAATCTCAGCTATTCCAGTGATAGTAACGTCTTTTGGCTTCCACGGCTCTATCCCTTCTATTGTGAAATATATGGGTGTTAACATTCACTCACTACGTAAAGTTATGATTATTGGCGCGTCTATGCCGTTAGTTATCTATTTATTTTGGCAAATAGTTAGCCAAGGCGTTATCAGTCAGCAAAACCTTTATGACAGCCAAGGACTCGATGGTTTTATCGCCAGCTTATCGTCTTTACTGCAAAGCTCTGCCATCGCTAACACCTTAACCATTTTTGCTAACTTAGCATTGGCGACTTCTTTTTTGGGTGTTAGTTTAGGTTTATTCGACTTTTTCAGTGACGTACTAAATAAAAGCGACTCTCACAAAGATAGATTGATTACTGCATTGGTTACTTTTACCCCCCCTTTGGGTTTCGCGTTATTTTATCCTCAAGGCTTTATCATGGCGTTGGGGTATGCTGCTATCGCACTAGTAATTTTAGCTATATTCTTACCTGTTTTAATGGTTTGGAAGCAACGAAGAAAAACACACGATACCGTGTTTCAGTCTGGTATTAATATGTATCAAGTGAGGGGAGGAAAAGTAGCATTAACCACAGCGGCGCTATTAGGTGTGTTTATTATTAGCGCACAATTTATGCAAATGCTTGGTATGGTGCCGGTAATACACTAATAGTATTTATAAAGTAGCGTTACTGAAGCTATACAATACAGGGGATGACATCCCCGAGTCTCATCTATAGGATCGTAACCTTTTAATTTTAGGTTTTACCCTTCAGTCTGTGAAATTAACTCAAGGGTATTGGCAAATAACCTTGGGTCGTCAATTTGCTCTAACATTGCGTCATCAGGTAAACAATCGGGATCGACATAATCAGAAAAATCACCTGCTGAATCAAACACTAAAATATCTAACGCTAATCTGTCCATGCCATATAAGCCACGGTGGATCATATCCGCAGAAAAAACTAACAAGTCGCCTGCGGCTAATTCAATTTTTTTACCTGTAGAAAGGGGTTCGTTACTTAATCTCCCCTTTTCTTCTTGGCGAACATTAAATTCTTCTTCACTGTCCCAACGTTTATGTGTACCTGGTACTAGCTCCATGCCAAGTTCATCGAATAAAGGTACGCGCAGGTGCACTACTTGTGTTTCATGAATAACTATTTTTTGCACATCTATGTCGTGGTCATACTGACAATCTCGATGCCAAAAATCTTTAAGCTCTGGATTAATCGGATTAAAAAACAATTGGGTATTCATAAAGGCTGGGTTATTTTTTATAACGGCATCAACAATAGCCATCATTTTTTTACCGCTGATAAAATTAAAAAGCTTAACTCTATCGTCAGGCCCTAAGTACTCGCTGCCGGTAATTAAAGACGAGTTGAACGCAACTTCTTTATAAAATTCGGCGTTATCTTTTTTCCATAACTGATGAAATTTTAAAATAACTTCTCTGAGAGATTCAATTTCAGCGGCACTAAAAAAGTCTCTAATAACAAAGTAACCTTGCTCTTCATAATTATTATACATCTGGCTGCTGTTTAATTTATCTGAGCATTGAGCTAACTTTTTATCTAAGTTAACTACCATAATTATTTACTCTTAACACCTGTTAACTCCACCATTACTATTATATAAAAACTGTTACTTTCGTTGCTTAACCGCTAGCCAAGCGAACTATTTTACACCACTGAGCGCTTATGCTTATTTTACCGCTCTCAATTATTTATGACAACAAAACACCACCAGTCTATTGCGCATAGTGTTGAGTTCTAGGTGTACAACCTGAAAGAACATGGCAATACGCGCAGAAGTAATTAAAAATATACTTTGACACTTAAATTACCAAAAAAAGACTTTACCCCATCCATAATTACGCTAAAACTTTCGGTGTGAAACAGGTAAACATTAGATTGGATAATCAGATCCAACGTTAAGTTGTCGCTATAAAAACATTTATAATCGTTTTTTCACATTTTTATTATTTCCACCACCACACTTATTTAACACCTTGTTAACATACCTAAAAACAATACGTTATCAACAACTTACAACACATTCAGCCTCACTTACATTTTGAAACATATTGACACATTAAAAAAAACAGCCAGTTGACAGCGCTGTCAATAGCGTGATAGTTTGAAATACGCATGAAAAATGGACATAAAGGGCAAAAAAAACACAGGGAATATTTAGAAGACTTCAAGTCATATCCATGCGCTATTAAAACAATAATAAATTAAAAATGGGAATTTGAATGAAACTCAAACAGGCAGGCTTTAAGCCAAATAAAACTTTTATCGCGATATCACTTGCTGCAAGCACAGTGATTTCAACCAACGCATTTGCAGCACAAAGCTGTGAGGGCATCAATGCATACCCAGATTTCCCTCAAGCAGACTGGCAAGGAAATCCTGATCACGCTAACACCGGTGATGTAATGCAGCACAACGGCAGTGCTTACACTGCTAATTGGTGGACTAAATCAGCACCGGGAACTGATGGCAGTTGGTCTCTAAAACATGAATGTTCTGGTGATGTAACACCAACTCCGACTCCTACACCTACACCTACACCTACACCAACTCCGACTCCAACTCCTACACCAACACCACCTACAGGTGCATATGTAGCTGGTACAGCTTATGCTGTTGGTGATGTTGTAAGCAATGGTGGCCAATCATACCGCTGTGATGTTGCAGGCTGGTGTTCTTCAGACTCTGATTGGGCTTACGCGCCCGGTACTGGTACTGCGTGGGCAAGCGCATGGACTCTAGTGGGTGGCACTACGCCAACACCAACTCCGACTCCAACACCAACCCCAACGCCGACTCCAACGCCAACGCCGACGCCGACACCAACCCCAACTCCGACGCCAACGCCTGATCCAGGTGGTCAATGTGCGGATTACAGTGTGTGGACTCAAGGCTCAACAGCCAAAGCTGGCGATGTTCTCGTTAATGATGACTACATTGCTTTCACTGCAAAATGGGAAACATCTTCTCGTCCTGGTAGTGATGATACTTGGACATGGAAAATAAACTGTGATGGTACACCCGAAGGAACAGCGCCTTTATTATCGTTACCCAATGCTAAGGACCCGGTGAGTCTGAAAGTTAATGGCTGGCCGAGTGACTTTGTTGTAGCAAGCCCATCCTCAGCAGCGCCAGATACTGTCACAGTATATGCTATCAACAGCGCAGACTTATCAGATAATGCCAAATTAGAAAGTGACTTCGTTGCCTTAATTCAAAAAGCAAAACTACTTGGTACTGAATCTGTCATTATTAATAGTAATGTACTTGATAACATTACTGCAGATAAAGGCGCATCGTTAGGCGTAATTGCGGTAAAAGCATCGTTAACGGCAGCGTTAACAGCAACGAGTACTAACAATATTAGCGTTAGTGACATTGATGCACTAAGTGATGATGCCAAGGGTTGGGCTCAAGCGCAAAACCTAATACTGTCTACACTTGCTTCAAACGCTACTTTTGGTTGGTCTTTAAGCATTGGTGATTTTGCTTATGCAACACACTCAGGTAAAAGGTCTGTTTGGAATGGGGCCTCTAAAGCAACGTCAGATCTACTTGATAAGTTGGCACTCTATAAAGGCGCTTCAAAAGCTGACTTTATTGCTTTCACTAAATCAAGCAGCTCTGCAAGCTTATCAAGCGAGCAATGGCATAACGCTTTAGAATATGTGAAGCAAGTGACTGACTTTGTGCAGGCACCTGCAATGTTGTCATCGGTGCCAACAACCCAAGCAACCACTTACTTCATGGGTAATAGCGCAGGCGAAAGTAAAATCCGTAAAGCTGCACATAATAATATCTTCGCGGTATTATTTGATGCTGATAGCGCAACGCTAAGTTCTAAAATTGCTAGCTACCAAAGTATTAAAGTGCCACTTTATTATGTCGGCGCTGGATCGGATGTAACACCATTAACAAGTATTGCTTCTCTGAACACCGACTTATCAGGTATTGAATCGGTAATGGATAGTCAGGTATTCCTATACGAAACACCTACTTCATCTTGGGTTCCATCAACAATCTATAAATGGGCTGATTTTTTAACTGGCTTAAACTCTATGCACAATGTTGGTGTAGCGGGTGATAAATTCTGGTTAGTAGATAGCACCGCAGATGATGCGACTAATGCTAAATATGCAAAGGTGGCTATTGCTGCATTCCTTTCACAGAGTATGCAAGAAACTATTCGTTTCGATGCTTGTGATGAGAATAACTGGTCTGAAGTTAAATACGGCGCAAAAGTAGATTACCCTATGACAGCAAGTTGTGGCCAATTAGGTCAGAAATATGCCGACTATGGTACTCATCCGGTTTCAGGTAAAGACCATGCGTATTCTTGTCCTCGCGATGAGAAAATGGAACAAACGGCTAACACCCATGCTAAATGGTACGGTGCGCCAGCGCCAATCTTTGCTGCACCAGACGCAGTACTTGCTGAACAAGGACTTTTAGTTAACGGTAAAGTTGGTCGTTGGACTAACGCAGGTCACTGTAATACCGTGCCTACCGCTATTGATACTTCTAAGCAAGTGTTTGAACGTGAAGAGTGTAAACAGTATGTTGGTCAAAAAGCAGGTAGCTTTATCTGGGACGGTAGTGATGAAAGTGTTCAAGGTTGTGGCTGGTGGGGACGTGGTGTTATTCAAACCACAGGTCGTCAGAACTTCGGTACATTGAACCATTTTGTCGGTCGTTCACACGTTGACCCTGATACCATTGGTACAACGATTGATGGAACTACTGTTGCAGCGGCACCTGACAGCCCGCTATACGCTGATTTAGATTTATGTTCTAACCCTGGATTAATTTGTAGCTCTGAAGAGCACAAAGAAATTAAGTGGATTGCTGGTTTATTCTTTTGGGTTAGCTCTGTTCAAGCCTACGATAATGTAGGCGGCCCATATGCAGATTGGAACTATCATGCAGAGCTGAAAAAGTATGTTGATGGTGGCATGGTAGGTACAGAATTTGTAGATGCTGTATCGGGTATTGTCAACCGTGGTTGTCCTGATGATCATTGTCCTGTTAGTGGTGAAGTTCACGCAATTAAAGAACGCCGTGCAAACTTCAAACTAGTACTAGAAAAATTAGGTCTTAACCCACAGTAGGGTAAACAATAGAAAGTTATAGGGATAGAACTTATTCCTTCAAAATGCCTGTCGGTTTATCACTGACAGGCATTTTTTATTTTCCTAAACACACGAAGCATTGATTCCATTTTCATTAAGTTTGTGATCTTGTTGTGCTTAGGAAAAATATATCATGGCAAGGCGCTCGATTGAGCAATAGCTGGCTATTAGGATTGAGAGCAACGCAGCCTTGGATTATTTTAACCCGCACAAGTGGGCAATAATTTAATGAAATTGGTATAAGTCCTACACAAGAAAAAAGGGCAACTATACCCGTTCCAGCTGAAGGTGCAGGATTCAGCTGGAATTATAAACGTCTTTAGGTAAGGCATTGATTGAAGATAATGATTATTCAGGAAAATGTGCTCATGCATTCTCTAATAAGCTGCATCCATGCAGTCCTTGTCGAAATCAATATCGTAGCATAAAGCGTTTATAAACCAGACCTTGGGGGGGGGAAAACAGAGCAAAACATATTAGTCGTTACATTTGTTTTTAAGGGAACAACCATTAACAAAAATGTGCCTCGATGATGATTAGCTCAGATTTCCTGAAACAAGCTTATTCACGTGGTACGGGTATACATATTGTAGTTACCCGTTATTGTAAAAGGTATAAAATTTTAGCGTCTAGCTTTAGTCATTGCAGTTAGGTTAGTTGGTAATGAGCAAAAACATTACAAAACGCATCGCCATCAAAAGCTATGGGGCGCCCATGACTAAGCTTTGCCCCTTCATAAAAGACCATGTCGCCAGGGCTAAGTAAAAGATGATGTTTACGGTAATTATGATCGTCAATAACTAGCGGCCAAGGCTGTCTAACCAATTGCTCAATGTTAATAATGACACTGGCAACATGTGTTTTGCATCGGTCACGATGTTGCTTTAATACGGCGCCATGTTGATACCTGCGTATTCCAAAGACAAAACTGGGCTTGAGGTAATGACCAATCCACGCCTCTACCAAAGGTTGCAGCACTTGATGAATTTCTTGCTTTAAATCCTCAGTTAGATGAATAAGTTCGCTAGGAACCGGCTTTTCTTTACTGGTAATAAATCCTTCGACATGCTCATTTATCGCCGACTTTTCATTCGCTTGATAAAAGTCATAAATCTTCTTATATAAAGTCTCAGGTAACTTTGCTTTGAGGAAGCCTTCGTCTGTGTAGGCGGGTATATTTTCATTAGGCTCTTTTATAAAACGTTTACCTTTACCTTTAAGACGAAACCATTTGGTAATGATAACTTTAAAGCCCTTTTCAACTGGCATGCCCCAATGCATACTTTCAATGTTTTCTCTACCTTGAGGAGTTAAGTTGTTCCAAATTAAAGCAGTGCCCCGCTTAGGTGAAAAGGCTTTATCAACTCGGGTGAACTTGGTTGTGCCACCTTCAAGGGTATTATTGAGGAAAAGCATAAAAGTCCAAGTACGTTGACCTCGTACTCTGGCATGATCTTCAAACTCTTTGCTATTGGGTTCAAAGTAATCGGTATGAGGTTTAAATTCTTCATCTACATCATACCATTGTGCTTGAATACCCTCAGAATAACTGGAGTCAAACCCAACAGC
>Ga0209292_1006087_pt1 | contig 12024 bp, 10 predicted proteins | sample GOMGulsemesocosm_2_FD_184634 | JGI IMG/M metagenome (GOLD analysis project Ga0209292, IMG submission 184634) | Methane-oxidizing microbial communities from mesocosms in the Gulf of Mexico - GOM9C Gulf of Mexico (SPAdes) (version 2) | ecosystem: Environmental > Aquatic > Marine > Cold seeps...
TTACAGTCTCTTTTACAAAGACAAACATTCACAGCGGTTATTAGCGGATCCTTATTAGCGGCATGTTTAGCAACTCGACCTTCTTATTTACCGTTAGTCGCCAGTGCGATGTTGTTAGCACTGTTTTACTATCAAGGTAAACAAGGTTATCAACAACTTGGCTGGCAGATATTCAGCATTACTCTTGTCGGTATCATTTGTGCGCTCTATGTGTTTATGCAGGACGGCTGGGCGTATATTGAGGAAGGACGACGATTCACCCAAGGTCACTTTACGATTTGGGGTAATACCACAAGTACAACAGATTCGCGACTGAGCCAGTGGCTGACAACATTAACCAATACCTATTCCACTCTCGGAGTAATATTATTAACCTCGATGCTAACCATTGGTTTATATCTACCAAAAACCCGTGGATTAAGTATTCTGGTGTGCTGTTGGTTTGCTTGGATCATTCGAGGGCAGAATCCAGAAAATATTCGTCACTTAGCTGTGTTTAGTTTATTACTACCCATTATTTGTGCGCAACTATTGGAACACGTTTATCAAACTAAGCGTACTCGCCCCGCTCTATACATATTAAGTATGACCTTACTTGCCACACTCGGTTATCACAGTATTAAACAATTTTCCCAACAAAAAAATGCACCGGTATTACAAGCTAGTCAGTTTTTTGAAACAATGGACAAGCAGCAAATGATTATCAGTAATTATAATATTGATAATTTACGGCATAACCTGCCACAACATGTCATTTTAGACCGCCATTATCAAAGCAGCAGTAATTACCAAGCGCAGCAGCAAGGTTACTGGCGACTAAGCAGTAATAAACTAGTTTTTGATAAACTAAGTATTGATAAACTAAGTACTGATAAACCCATTAACGACAATTTAGTTGTATCGTTTAAAGGCCGCTTTCTTGGCGAACGAAATTTATACCTATATTACTTTGATCTGAATCATTTAAACGCGCAATCATAGCGACAAATATTGCACTATGATTTCAACGCGATATAATGATAACCATTCTTAATCGTAATACCATTTTCTCCCACCAAGATGCCGTAGATCTATGAATATAAATATTTTGCCTAAATTAATGTTCGCCTTGTTACTTTTAACAAGCCAATCGCTTTATGCCAGCACCACTAATATCAATACTAGTTATTCAAATACGAAAAGTAACAGTTTGCAACTTTCAGTAGATGGGTCGCAGTTTATTAGCGCAAATATGGATGCAGGTAGCGTCAGTATTCTTAACGCTGAAACGGGTGAATTAATTGCAGAGCAAGCACTTGGTAAAGATCTACGTCGACTCGCATTAGATCCAATTAACAATCAATTATTAGTCAGTGACTATCTTGCAGATCAACTTTACCTCATTGATGCTAAAAGCCTGAAATTAATTAAAACTATCAAAACAGGCTATCGCCCTTTTGGTATTGTTTATGATGAATATAACAAACAATACTACGTGACATTGTTTGAAGCTAAACAGCTAATAACCGTTTCAACCGATGGCGAAATAACCGCGACAATACAAACGGCAGACACGCCACGTGGTCTTGCTTTAGCGAGCGATGGTCGTTTATTTGTGACTCATAGCATGACAGGTCAAGTGTCTATCTATAATACGCGCTCACAAAGCCTCGAATTAAACAAAATCATTCAACTTGCTGATACGCCAGTACATGCCTCCCGTGCAACACCACAAGGTGAACCGCGTGTATTAGATAACATTGCAATATCACCGGATGGCACCCAAGCTTGGTTACCGCATGTGTTGTGGTCGTTTTCGCAAGACTTTCAGTTTCAATCAACCGTCTTCCCAACTATTTCGCTACTTGACCTCACTCCAGGTAAAGAAAAAGAAATGGTTGATAAACGTAAGCAATTATTTAAACAAATCAACATCATTGAGAACAACAACACCACGCGTATTGTGTCTAATCCACATGATGTGACATTCCGTGAAGACGGTAAAAAAGTATTTATAACCCTATCTGGCTCAGAAGATCTGTTGGTATTTGATTTATCTCGCCAAGGTAAAATCGGTAAAAAATCGAAACGTCATCGCCGTACTAAACTACAAGGCGGTGTGAAAGCGACGCAAATTTATCGTCATATTCCCGGTACTAATCCGCGTAGCTTGATTGAAAAAGACGGCACACTCTATGTTCAAAACGCCATGTCTCACGACTTAGTGAGTTTTGATGTGAGTGGTAAAGGCCCTTTTGCTAAAGTTAAATTGGCTAACGCACAATTCGCCAAATTAATTAGTCACGATCCAATCGCGCCTGAGCTGCGTTTAGGTAAAACGCTCTTCAATCTTGCAAACAGCGATAAATTTGAAAACTCTGCCATGGCAGGTGATTTCTGGATGAGCTGTAATTCTTGTCACGTTGACGGGTTTAACTTCACCAACAAATACTTGTTAGCTGACGGTACTAAAGACGTTAAAGTCAATGCAATGACTGGTCATACAGGCTTAGCAACCATGATCGCTGGCGATCCTATCGAAGCCTATATCGATATGATCCAAAAAACGCAAGGTGGTATGGGAACAGACCCTAAGAAACCAGAACTACCAAAAGTTGATCCTAAAGCACCGTCTGCAGAGATCGTACGCTTAATGTCAGCATTAAATATGTACGTAACGACGAAAGAAAATTTACCCTATCTATCAACCTGGTTACGCTTTGATGACGAACGCAAATTCACTCATAAATCAGAATGGTTAAATTCAGCAAGTTGTGAATCGTGCCATAGTACCCTCTATAAACAGTGGGCAGACTCTAACCATGGTATGCACATGGATAGTCCTTATTACCGCTTTCAAGAAAACTTAGCCGCAAAATCAGAAGGTGAACCATTTAGAAACTTATGCCGAGGCTGTCATGCCCCGCAAACGATTCTAAATAACAATACCGCGCCATTAACTCATCTTAATAGCATGTATGAAAAAGAAGGACAGAGCCTACGTGATGCACTAAAAGAAGGTCTACCCGTTGATGAAACGGGCACCAGTTGTGTGTTCTGTCACCGAATCACCAAAGCGGAAGACGCTGGCGGTAATACCGACCTTACTGTTAACTTAAAAGACCGTGCTGAATACCTGTTTGAGTTCTCTAGCAACCCAGTGTTAAAACTCGTTGCTGAAGCACAAATAAATGCATCGCCACAACAGCACAAAGACAGCTATTCAAATCCAGACCTTTATAAAAGCTCATTATATTGTGCGACTTGCCATAATGAATTCACCCCAGGGCAAGGTGCCAATGTGAATAACAACTATGGCGAATGGCAAGCCTCTAAATTTAATGCACCAGACAACCCAGAGCAGAACAAAACGTGTATCGATTGTCACATGCGTTTAGACATGACTGACTTTGATAAAAAAGTACCGGGTCAAGCAACTGATAATGGTCCAATTAAACCAAACTTGATTGCACATAACTTTATTGGTGGTAACTATTACTTCTCTGATATGCGCTCTAAAGAACACGGAAAACTCAGTCGTGATATCTTACGTAACGCCCTACTACTCGACGTGGAAACCAGCGAAGATGGCCGCAGTGTTAATGTAAAAGTCACAAACCATAACACAGGCCACAAAATGCCGGGTGGCGCACGTCGTCAGGTATGGGTTGATCTTGTGGTAACGGACAGCAAAGGCGTAGAGCGTTTAGTGAGTGGTCAGTTGAACGATGGTTACTTACCAAAAGACAGCCGTGTATTTGCTAAAAAATCCGGTTATATGCACGGCGAGCCCGTTGGTCTTAAGTTCTGGCGCGTTGAGAAGATTCTAGCAGATACCCGTATCTCTCCTGATGAAACTCGCGTGGAATCATTTGAACTACCAGAAGGTATCAGCTATCCAATCACAGTGGTCGCTAAAATTAACTACCGTTCATTCTCGAAGCCATTAACAAGTAAGGTACAAGCAGCCTTCCCTGAGCAAAATATTCCGTTTGCTGATGTGATTGAATTAAATAAAGTCACCAAGGTCTTCCAACAGAAATAAAATACGATACAGCCGTCCTAGTTGATAAGACTATGATGGCTGTATCTATTCAATATATACCCGAATTTCCGCATAGTACTAACCAAGTCCTCACCCATAATGTTGAACTTTTACCTATATTTGCTAATTAATTCGCCTTTTTGATAATTATGCATAAGCTTATAGATGTCTTTGTATATAAAGTTACCGCTATGCATGCATATATCGCTAAGCAACCGATCTTAAATAGTGCTTGTCACATAGTGGCTTATGAACTTTTATATCGCGATAGTTTAGAAAATACGTTTCCACTTATTAATGCCGAAATTGCAACTGAGCGATTGGTTTATGAGCATTTATTAAGTTCAAATATCGATAAGCTTGTTGATAACAAACCCTATTTCATTAATTTTACAGAGAAAAGTATACTTAATGGTTTACCCCGAAAACTCGTTAATAAACCCATTGTGATTGAAGTACTTGAAGATGTGCCACCCAGTCGCGCCGTATTCAGAGCATTAACGAAATTAAAAAATGATGGGTTTACAATTGCACTGGATGATTTTATTTATTCTGAAGACTGGTTACCATTTTTTGGTATTGTCGATATAATTAAGTTTGATATTACCCTCACCTCATTTAAAGAGATAAAAGAGTTAACACCATTATTAGAAAAACATGAAATAAGTATATTGGTCGAAAAGATAGAAACAGAGGAGCAATTTAAACAAGCTAAAAAGCTCCAAAGTACCTATTTTCAAGGCTATTTTTTTGCAGAACCTGAAATTGTGCTAAACGATATTAATAAACCGAATTTAAAAATAATCAACTTTAGTTAATTCGATTAACGGCTCGCATTACCATTCATGAAATGTTTACGGCACAGTGAAACATAACGCTCATTACCGCCAATTTCAACTTGCTCACCTTCTCTTAATACCACGCCGCTATCGCTGACTCTGGCATTCATGTGTGCTTTATTACCACACCAGCAGACGGTTTTAAGTTCTTCAACTTTATCTGCAAGACACATTAAGTGATATGAACCTTCAAACATCTCTAATTTAAAGTCTGTTTTCAATCCATACACAATCACAGGTATGTTTAGCTGGTCAACAACACTGGCTAATTGGTAAACCTGCTCTCGAGATAAGAATTGACCTTCATCAATGATAAATACATCAATCTTTTGATTTTCTAATCGTGTAGAAACTGTGGTAAATAAATTGGTCTCTTTCTCAAATACATCAACTTCTAGTTTTAAGCCAACGCGCGCACCTATAACACCTTTACCATAACGACTATCACACTCTGGCGTCATCGCTAATGGGTACATACCACGCTCAATATAGTTAAAATGAGCTTGGATCAATTGTGTTGATTTACCTGAATTCATAGCTGCAAATTTGAAATGCAAAGATGCCATTTTATACCCTCAAAAAAAACGCCTGTATTAACAGGCGTATATTATTACTTAAACATTAAATTCAAGACTGCTCATCACAAGCAGTCTATTTTTAATATCTATTTATACTTTACGACTTAATCGCGACATAATAGCAACCACAATTGTAAACGCAATTGCTGAAGCAATAAAGCCTGATAGCACAGAACTTGTTATGCCGAGTACCAAATAACCAATCGCACTGACTAACGCAATTGATAATGCATATGGAAGCTGTGTCATCACGTGATCCATATGATGACAGTTGGCACCCGTTGACGATAGGATCGTTGTATCAGAGATAGGTGAACAATGGTCGCCAAATACAGAACCTGCTAATACTGATGCTAACATAGGTAACATTAACGCCATTTCAGTACCCGCAGCCATATCGCCTGCGATTGGTAACATGATACCGAATGTACCCCAGCTCGTTCCTGTTGCAAACGCCATAAAGCCAGCAAGAACAAATACGATAACCGGTAATAAGCTAGTCGGAATTGAATCACCCACTAACGCAGCAAGGTATTTACCTGTTTCGATAGAACCAATCGTTGAACCAATTGCCCATGCGAAGAATAAGATATAAACCGCTGGTAGCATTGATTTAGCACCGTGATAACTTGCTTGCGCTAATAGTGAAACCGAAACACCAGAGATAAGGCTTAATACAAGTGCAACAACAAGACCAGATAATGCACCGTATACAAGTGAACTACCCACATCTGTATTTTCAAACGCGCCTAAAATATCGAATGCTTTACCATCTGCAGCCAGTGATGAAGCACCAGAGTTAATCATAAAGAAAACAGTTGCAAAGATAAGGACAAGAATAGGTAAGATAAGGCCTAAGATGTTTCCACCTTCAGCTTCTTTTAATTCGATTGTCGCGCCTGCTGGTTGGCCTTTTTTATCATCAAATAATTTGCCTTCTTTAGCCGCAGCTTCTTCTTTTGCCATTAAACCAAAATCAAGGTTTAACATGACAACGGCAAATACCATTGCGATAGCAAAAATAGCGTAGAAGTTCATTGGGATCATTTGTACGAAAGCAGCAAGTGGGCTGATATCCGTAATAGCATGGCTTGCTAAGATACCACCGATAACGGCAATAATGTAAGCACCCCAACTTGATATCGGCATTAATACACACATAGGTGCAGCGGTCGAATCAAGCAAGTAGGCTAATTTAGCACGGGACACTTTATAGCGGTCTGTCAGTGGACGGCTTACACTACCAACAGCAAGACTATTAAAGTAATCATCGACAAAGATGAAAATACCTAAAAATGCAGTCAATAATGTACTACCGCGACGCGTTTTAATACGTTGTTTTGCCCAGTCAGCAAACGCACTTGTTGCGCCGCTCACCATCATAATACTCGTTAACATACCCAGTATGAATAAGAATACGATGATTGATAAATTCCAAGTATTGAACGAACCCACTTCCCAGAATGAGCCTTTGCTCGCATCACCCGATTCCCAAACTAAGCTCAACGCCAAGTCTGAAAGGTGTTTAGCTGCATTAACAACATTAAAGTCTGTTAAAAATAGTGCGCCAAGTAAAATACCACAACCAAGTGATAACAATACTTTACGTGTAAGAATTGCTAATGTAAGTGCAACTAGTGGTACAACTAGCGATAACGCTGAGTCTGAATAATTAATGAGTTCCATGATCCCTTTGACCTAATGATTTTTATAGGGAACGACTAAACAAGACAGATGAGATGTGGAATAAGGTTATTTACAAATGAGGTATGCAAAGATATCCCTTATCACTCTTCTATTTCAGTAGCGCCCCATAGTTAATTTAAAATTGACTATGACAGTGATGTCTCTATTCGAACACATCCCCAGAATGAATATCTTTAGCTTAAATACTCATTCTTCGGCGCAATTCCCTTTTATGTTGTTATTATCGGGGCTACCTAAACAACACTACTTATGAATTGCGCACCTCTACTTAGGAGGAAGCACGATAATAGCAGATAATTTCATCACTTCAAGGGAATATCAGTGTTAACGTTCACAAAATAAACAACGAGTGATACAAAAGACTAACTTAAAAGCAACTTCATTTTAAAAAATAAAGTAAATCGACTTCAAATAATAGACCATTAAATAGTTTAAAAAGTGACATATTAAAATCTAATGTAGTTAATTAATTTATTCTAGATAAGTTAAATAAATAAGTGTAAATAGATTATTGGTATTTATTTAGCTATTGTATATTAACCGCATTGAAGTATATTAATCTTAATCGCAGTTTATTAATCCTCCCAGTCTATATTTAGGTACTCATTATGAATGATTTTATTAAAGTATTTTTAAATGCTCGTAGCCTACGTGCTGCAACAAAAGAATTAAGCGTTGTTCAACTTGAAGATGTTTTAATTAAATTCACAAAAATCGTTGAAGATAGAAAAGAATCTGAAGCCGCTGAGTTAGAAAAGCAGCAAGAAAAACAAGCTATGATGAACGAGATATTATTACAACTTAAAGAAAACGGTATCAGCCCTGAAGAATTAATGAATTTAACCGATTCAACAACTGAAAAAACGAAAACTAAACGTGGCCCTCGCCCTGCAAAATACGCTTATGATCTAGATGGCGAAACGAAAACATGGACAGGCCAAGGCCGTATGCCATTACCGCTTCAAGAAATGATGAATGAGAAAGGTTCAATTGAAGAATTCTTAATATAGAGAGACTCTCGTGACTCAATTTTTATTACACCCACAACTTGCTGCAGATACAACTTTAGTTGGTGAGTTCCCGTTATGCCAAGTATTGTTAGCAAACGACGGTAATTTCCCGTGGTTAATTTTAGTACCTAAAATTAATGCCATCACTGAATTTCATGAATTAACGGATGAGCAGCAAGCTCAATTTTTAATTGAATCAAATGCTGTCAGTCGGTTATTAAAAGATGGGCTAAATGCAGATAAAATAAATATTGCAGCATTAGGGAATATGGTACCGCAATTACATATTCATCACGTGGCTCGTTTTAAAGAAGATCCTTGCTGGCCAAAACCTATTTGGGGTCAACTGCCAGCAATAAGTAGAGCGCCACAGCAAGCAGCCCAGCTGATAAAAATCATATCAACTACGCTGAAAGCTGGATTTATCAGCGCATCAAATTAATCCTTGGTATAACCATTCGGATTATTTGATTGCCAGCGCCAAGTGTCAACAGTCATGTCTGATACTTGGCGTGTAGCTTTCCAACCAAGTTCACGTTCAGCTAGGTCTGTCGCAGCATAACATTGCGCAATATCCCCTTCACGTCTCGGTGCAATTTTATAAGCCACTTTTTTACCCGACGCCAGTTCAAACGCTTTAACCATCTCTAATACACTATAACCTTGTCCCGTTCCTAAGTTATAAGTAACAAGACCTGGGTTTGTCATTAATTTTTCTAACGCTTTTAAATGCCCTAACGCCAAATCAACAACATGGATATAGTCACGTACACCCGTTCCATCTGGTGTTGCATAATCATCACCAAATACGTTCAGGGCTGCTAATTTACCCACTGCTACCTGCGAAATATATGGCATTAAGTTATTTGGAATATCATTTGGATCTTCACCGATTAAGCCGCTTTCGTGCGAACCAACAGGGTTAAAATAGCGTAAGCGTGCAATATTCCAACTATTATCTGACTTATATAAATCCGCAAGGATCTCTTCAACCATTAATTTTGAACGGCCGTATGGGTTCGTAGCAGAAGTAGGAAAACTTTCATCAATCGGCACTGATACAGGATCACCATATACAGTCGCCGACGAACTAAATACAAAATTCTTAACGTTATTCGCTGCCATTACTTCACAAAGATTAATTGTGGCAGCAATATTATTACGATAATACGTTAATGGAATTTGGTTGGACTCACCTACCGCTTTTAAACCAGCAAAGTGAATAACAGATGAGATCGCGTGTTCGGTAAATATTTGCGTTAACAAATTTGAATCTAATACATCACCACAATAAAAAGTGATTTCTTTATCTGTAATTGCACGAACCCGATTTAATGACTCTTCACTTGAATTAGATAAGTTATCGATAACGACAACATCTTGCCCTGCAGTTAATAACTCTAAAACTGTATGGCTACCGATATATCCGGCACCACCTGTCACTAAAATTGCCATTCGAATTCCTTCTTAAGAACATAAAAAATATAAAAAACTGAACTAGTTACTATTAGGTATCATTATTTATAAAAACACAAGAAATAGTGATCACCCTTAATTGTTTAAATAGACCGATGGGCGTTTCAACAATGGCGCTAACATAGACTCAAGCCCATTTAACTTCACTTCGTATATTAGCGCGAGTTGTTGCCCTAACTTAGAATCAGGAAAGCCATTACTGTGAAACCACACTAAATAAGGTTCTGGTAACTCAAGCAACAAACGCCCTCGATATTTACCAAACGGCATCTCTGTATTGATTGCTTCAACTAACTGCTGTTGTGACATATAGAATCCATATTAACTAATGATTTAGTGCAAGTTGAATCACTTTGCAACAAGGTAATGTTAAACATCACACAATTAAATTATGTATCTGACTTGCGGAACAGTCCATTCGTTCCAATTTATTTATTTTTTTTATAATTGTTATTAAATAAACCGGCTGGCATCTGTGCAATTTGAAAGTTAATCATATACTCAAATGCAGTCAACAAAGGCTGATATTTAGCTGTATCTTTTTCTAACGTTGAAAGTAGTAAGTAGCCGGCTTCAACCGTCGATAATCCACCTTCGATTGAAGTTTGTCTAATTGTATATTGGCTTTCTTTTTCAGCGCTCAATCGTACTGCCGGTATAGCTTGTAAATTCATTGATGTTTGATACATTTTAAATGCTTTACGCCATGTACCATCAAGTAAAATAAACGTGCGCTTCATGTTATTATTTATAATTGCACTGTTATTAACCACGTTATTGCTTTCTGTAAAGCTCAACGCCTCGACCTGAATACTCTCTTCACTTGGGTAAAGTAAATAACATTGTCGCGTACGATCGTTTAATATGTCATTTAACTGACTATTATCAGTAAAGTTCTCACCAACTATGATTTGACATTGTGGCAATGAAAGATTGAGAATACGGGCGGTTCCGATCGCATTTTTAACTTCACCTGGGTGTTGCAATATAATTAACTCAATATCAGAATCAATAACCGTTATGTGCTGACATATACAGGCTGCTAATGCTTTATCACATACAGTACACTTTTTTCTTTTATTCACGACAAACCTAAATATTATGGATTGATAAGATATGCTCATTCAACATAGATGGCTAAGTTGGCTCATTCTCGGGCTGTTATGCCTCATTATTTATGCCTTATCTACCGAAAATATAACCGCTTTAGATTATAACAGGGAATTGATTATCGATGGTGAATTCTGGCGTTTAATCACGGGGAATTTTAATCATACAAATATCTATCATGTACTGTTAAACGTCAGTGCTCTAACTGTTATTAGCGGGCTACATTATCGTTATTATAGTCCTGCGGCTTACTTTAGTTTAATTTTTATATTATCAGTTGGCGTTGGCGCTGGCATATTCTGGTTATCGCCTAGCACGAATTTATATGTCGGATTATCGGGTATATTGCATGGAATTATCATAGTCGGCGCGATTATTGACGTAACGAAACGGTATTATTCCGGTTATGTTTTGATTGCTGGCACGGTTATCAAAATTATCAATGAACAATTTTTCAATAGTCCGATAGAGATGAGTCAGTTAATTGAAGCTAAAGTACTCACCGAGGCACACCTGTATGGACTTATAACAGGATTAATCGTTGCCCCACTCTTTATTCATCTAAATAAAAAAAAGAGCGCCTAAGCGCTCTTATCGACATATCCATTGAATTAAAGAATCATTTAGCTCGCTAAACTTTCATTAATTTCAGTTAACACTTGCATTGGTGATTCCGCTTGTGTAATTGGACGACCAATAACAAGGTAATCAGAACCCGCAGCAACTGCTTCAACCGGCGTCATAATTCGACGTTGGTCGCCAGCTGCACTACCTGCAGGACGAATACCAGGTGTAATCAGTTGGAAAGATGCACCCAACTGTTTTTTCAACATTGAGGCTTCTTGTGAAGAGCAAACCACACCGTCTAAACCACTTTTTTGTGTTAACGTCGCTAAACGAATAACTTGCTCAGCAGGTGTTATGTTCACACCCATTTGAGCGAGATCTTCTTGTTCCATACTTGTTAATACAGTAACCGCAATCAGAATCGGTGCTTTATCGCCATAAGGAACAAGCGCTGCTTTTGCAGCTTCCATCATACGTTGGCCACCACAAGCATGTACATTCACCATCCACACGCCCAATTCAGCCGCAGCGGCAACAGCTTTCGCCACTGTATTTGGAATATCATGAAACTTAAGGTCTAAGAATACATCAAAATCACGTGCAACTAATTTGCGAACAAATTCAGGCCCAAATAACGTGAACATTTCTTTGCCTACTTTCAGGCGACATTGGCTAGGATTGATTTTATCAACAAAATTCAATGCACTTGCTTC
>Ga0209292_1006095_pt1 | contig 12011 bp, 6 predicted proteins | sample GOMGulsemesocosm_2_FD_184634 | JGI IMG/M metagenome (GOLD analysis project Ga0209292, IMG submission 184634) | Methane-oxidizing microbial communities from mesocosms in the Gulf of Mexico - GOM9C Gulf of Mexico (SPAdes) (version 2) | ecosystem: Environmental > Aquatic > Marine > Cold seeps...
TGAACGGCGAAAAAATGTCTAAGTCAAAAGGTACCTTTATTAAAGCCAATACCTACTTAGCGCATTTAAACCCTGAATACTTACGTTATTATTACGCAACTAAGTTAACGCACAAAATTGATGATTTAGATTTAAATCTTGAAGATTTCGTACAACGCGTTAACTCTGATTTAGTGGGTAAAGTAGTTAATATCGCTTCTCGTTGTGCAAGTTTCATCACCAAACGTTTTGATGGCATGTTATCAACTAGTGTTGATGATCAAGCACTAGCTGATGAAGTAATGGCTGCAGGCGATAGCATTGCTGCCCATTATGAAGCACGTGATTTTGGTCGTGGTATGCGTGAAATCATGGCACTTGCTGATAAAGTAAATGAATATATTGCTATTAAAGAACCATGGCAGTTAGTGAAAGACGAAACTAAACAGCAAGAAGTTCACGATATCTGTTCATTAGGCATCAACATGTTCCGTACCTTGATGATCTACTTAAAGCCGGTATTACCTGCTCTTGCCGATAGTACTGCTGCGTTCTTAAATGATGAACTTGTTTGGGAAGGTCACAAAACCTTATTAACAGACCATAAAATCAATAAGTTTAAAGCCTTATTGCAACGTGTTGATATGGATAAAGTGACTGCGATGACTGAAGCGTCAAAAGACAGCTTAGCTGGCGCAACAGAAGAAAAAGAGAAAAAACCAGCCAAGAAAAAGAAAGCACCTAAAGTAGTAGATAACTCTGCTGCCTTAGCCGATCCACTAGCTGTGGATCCAATCTCTGAAGAAATTCAATTTGATGATTTTGCTAAAATCGATTTACGTATTGTTAAAATTATCAATGCTGAGCACGTTGAAAAAGCAGATAAATTATTGCGCTTAACACTAGCGCTTGATTCAAAAGAAGAAGACGGTGAAACACGTCAAGTTTTTGCGGGCATAAAATCAGCTTACCAACCGGAAGATTTAATTGGCAAGCATACCGTTATGGTTGCTAACTTAGCGCCACGTAAAATGCGCTTTGGTATGTCTGAAGGCATGGTACTTGCTGCTGGTCCAGGCGGTGAAGATTTATGGGTATTAAACCCTGATGACGGTGCTAAACCTGGTATGCGAGTAAAATAAATACTTTTACACTAATGAAAGCAGTAAGGCTTTACTGCTTTCAACTTCCTTTAACTGACAACTCCACTTTTCTCTTCTATAAAATATCCCATAAAGTCGATTCAACAATGTCAAACTGTGAATTTTTCAGTATGATAGTCATATATTTTTTCTAATTAGAGCTGTTTATGAGCATACAAAAAATAGCCTTGTTAACCAGTGGTGGCGATGCCCCCGGCATGAATGCCGCTATACGTTCCATTGTTCTAGCAGCTCATCACTATCATTTAAGCACCCTTGGGTTTCATTCCGGTTATAATGGCTTAATTGACGATGAATCTACCGAGCTTAGTCTAGGAGATGTTAACGGTATAATTCACCGTGGTGGTACTATTTTGAAAAGTGCACGTTGCCCAGCAATGCTAACTGAAGAAGGGTTAAAAAAGGCTGCAGCGACACTGATAAAAGAAAATGTGGATGCTCTTATCGTCATTGGTGGTGATGGTTCATTTAGTGGTTTGCTGGCATTAAGTAAATATTGGCAAGGTCAAGTTATTGGAATTCCCGCCACCATAGATAATGATATCGACGGTACCGATTTTTCCATTGGTTTTTCTACTGCTGTAAATACCGGTATTGAAGCAATAGATAAGATACGTGATACAGCAGAAGCTTTTGAACGTATATTTATAGTTGAGTTAATGGGAAGGCACAGCGGTCATATTACTTTTAATGTCGGTATAGCTTGTGCGGCCGAGCAAATATTGTCATTTGAAAACTTCTCGCAAGTAGACGAAAAAGCAAAACTCAACCAACTGGCGAATGAAATTAAACATGCCCAACAAAACAGGCACGCTAGTTATATTATTGTCATCGCTGAAAACCTCTGGCAAGGCGGAGCAGTAAAACTTTCCGAACAATTAAAGGAATATGCAGGTATAGAATGTACAGCCTGCATTTTAGGCTATATGCAGCGTGGCGGATCACCTGTAGCAAAAGACCGTATTCTTGCAACAAAAATGGGCGTTGCGGCCGTACAAAATATAATGGCAGGAAAGAATCAAATAATGATAGGTGAACAGAATAATCAACTGATAGCCTTTTCTTTAGCTCTAGCGATTAAGCATCAAAAAAAGGTCAGTGAAAGTTTAATTGCGGCTCAAGAGAATATTCTCGCTTTAACCGCACAATAAATAAAGAAAATATAAAGCTATACACCTAACTCTTTACACCACTTACAAGCAGCAATAAATTCTTTTTGAATAAAGGTAGCGTCAAGCGAGTACATCTCGATTAACTGATGAATGTTATCGCCATTACCCGTAATGTATTTCGTTGTTAAGACAAGTAATTCGCCTAATAAACCAGAATGATCAACAAGAGCGTCTTCTATTGGAGTAGCAAGAGGCATGGTTTTAATGATTTCATTAATAGGCATACTTAGAATTACTTCAATAGCACTCAATAAACCAGTAATAAAAGCAAAATCACTAATCTCTTTAAAGACACCTTCTTTTGCAAGTACGGTCATCAATTTTGCCGTAATAAGTGCTTGTTTAGAAATTTCATCTGTTTTATCTGTTGTCAGTTTAGATAGCGCTAAGATAGTAACAAACTGCTTGAGTTTATCTTCACCTAAATATGCAGCAGCTTGCTTTAATGATGTTATTTCAACACGTGTAGAACTTGCTACATTATTGACCATTTTTAATAAGCCAACAGTTAGGTTGACATCATGGCTAATAATAGTCGCAATATTGTCATAATCTAAAGGCGAATTAAAAGTTTCGCTGATTAAATTAAGCATTTGGGTTTTTATTGGCGCAAGAGTTTGCCCTTCAACAACTTCGGGTTCATGATAAAAATAACCTTGGTAGTAATTAAACCCGACTTCAGCAAGTGCTTGAACTTGAAAGTTGGTTTCCACTTTTTCTGCAGCAAGTTTTACGTCGTAATCTCTTAAACGATCAAGAACTTTATGTAAACGTTTAGGGTTAACAACTTCAATGTCTACTTTAATGATAGATAGATAAGGGAACAGTACATCCCACTTTTCATCAAGGTCATATTCAGTTAATGCTATCTTGTAACCTTTCTCATGATAAAACTTGATGATTTTTAATAAGCGTTCTGTAGGGGTTTTATGACCAACTAACTCAATAACAATAGTGTTTTTATCGAACATCATCGGATATTTATTAACTAAACATTTTTCAGTAAAATTAATAAAAGCAGGTTTACCCATACTGATTGAACGAATATCCCCTTGTAAATGGCTTTGGATGATCAGTTTTGAACTAGCAACATCTTGATCAATTTCGGGGAATTTATTATCAGGGCTATCTCTGAATAAAAGTTCATAGCCAATGGTAGTGCGGTTTCTATCAAGTATTGCTTGTCTTGCGATATAGGTATTATACATAGGTGAAAAGTTAAATTTACTATTAATTATTATTCTCTAAACATACCCTATTTCTTTGTGTTTGGGAAAGTATAATAAACACATTGGCGTTAAATAATTGTAAAATAAAATGTTGGTAATGAAATTACTTTAATCAGAGCGAATAATTATCGTATTTATTAAAGAATAAGCTAATGCTTACTCGTTTGTTTAATTATACTCATTTTAGCAATATACCTTTGATCTGTAGCTGTATTCTTATTATATATAATAGCTTTCTTTAATGAATTTTCTGCCCGTTGATAATCATTCATTGCGAAATACACTTTAGCCATGCCGAAATGAAATTCATGAACATTATGAGCAAGTATTAAAGCACGCCGATAATGCTTTAACGCTTGAATATTGTCTTTGTGATAAAAAGATTTGTCCGCTAATAAGGCATGATAATAAGGATTTTTATTCCGCTTTTTATGCAAGATTGTTTTAATGTGTTTTACTTCATCCAACTTACCTTGCTCATTTAGAATAATGCTCATATTCGACATCGCATTATAGTTTTTATTGTCTATATTAATCGCATATCGATAATTACTCATCGCATCCTTATCATGTTGTGTTTTTCTATAAAGTACGCCAAGGTTGCCCCACGCAGGGCTATAGTTAACGTCAATTTTTGTAGCAGCTTTAAAGTAGGCATAAGCTTTATCAAAGTTTTTAGCAAATAAAGCTTGTCCGCCTTTATTGCTATAATACATTGCCATTACCGTCTTTTTATTAATGACTTTGGCTGGAAACGACTTTTGAGAAATAGCTGTATCAAAGTCAATTATCAGCACCTTACTACCAAAGAGTATCAGATTATGTAGATTTTCATTTGTATTTACCAACAAATTTATATGACCACTAAGCATATTATGTTCGCCATCTCGAACCCAGTATTCTGGTATATTAACCTCTTGAAAATCAATATTTAAATTGGCTTCTTTCGCTAGCGCGTAAGCCATTATCGTTAAAGATAAACAATTGGCTTGTCGATTATGATAGGCTTCTCTTGCAGTAACATTCGCGCCTGAAGAATAGGCTAAGGCTATGTTACTTTGATCAAAAATATGTTCTAACAATTTTATTGAACGCTTGCGTGTATCTTTTATTGGTTTTAATTTATTTTTCACCATTAAACGCATATCGTCATCAAGTAAAAAAATATCCGTCTCTGTTTCAATTGTATAATTTTTATAAGTGGGAAAGTGCTGATCTGAATATAAATCTTCAGGGTTTACTAATTCGGTACTGCCTAAATCAAGCCCATTCTGGCAACCAATCACCAAAAATAGCAAACTAAATATCACTGTAATACTTTTACATTTTATAAAGTGAGTAAGCATGCCCCCTCCCCCAAACAACAGAATTTTGATATATCAATTATAGAAAATTTTTAAGCTTTCTACTTTAAAGGTATACTAAGACTGTCGTATATACAGATGTAATCATAAATTATTAATAATTACTTACACTTTAGAGAGGTATTTTCTTTTAGAGGTTATGCGTTAGATATCGAAATTAGCAGTAAATAATGCTTGTTCTAGAGGAATGTCAGGGTAATAGTTTTCACGTAAGCTATGAATAAACTTAAGTGTTTTAAAGGCATCAAACCAAACGATCAGTTGTTTATTGAATTGTACTTGCCCATTATTTTGTTGTTTTGCTACGAACTTCTCAAATTGAATATCTTTTAATGCTGACACCGTTTGTTTGGGCAGTAGTTCTAGCCATGAATCTAATGTGGTTCTTTGTTGCCATAATTGAGCGAATGCGGTTAGTGTTACTTTTAGGTGCTGAAAAACTTCAGGGTGGTAATAACAGTAATCTTTTTTTCTTTCCTGAAGTTCAATAATTTTTTGAACCGCGGGGCCGGTACCAAAAGGTACACGCAGTGAAACTCTTGCATCAAGCCCTACTGTCACTTCTTCTATAAACTCAACATGGCCTAGCTTTGCCAATTTGTTCAATAGGTAAAAGTCTTCTCCCGCACTTCTTTTTGGAAAACCTCTTGCTTGAACATAAGCTTCCGCTTTAAAAGCTAAAATACTTCCAATAGTAAAGAATGCATAAGGTGAGTTTGCGTACTGTAAACCAGCCACATAATAGCGTAAAGCTGTTTCGTATAACCCATTCGCTCGATGTATTATTTTATCTTCACAACTGTGATGGAAGTTGAAACAGCAAACAACACTCTTTTTATCGCGAGTATTCAGCGCACTAAAGTAATTGCTAGGAAGGTGGGCATCTGCATCACTTGAGCAAATCCATGGCTGCATAATTTTATTTATCGATATTAAATAGGCACTTAAGTCGCTGCCAATTTTACGTGCTAGGCCTACTCCTAGATCTATATCGATAGCTTGAGTAAATCGGTCAACAACAAATAACCATGCTTGACTCGATGCTACTTTGACGAGTGTTAGGTTTTCATATTGCCAACAAACTTCGCCGCAAGAAAGTGAAAATTGGTGAAGCTTCTGCTGTAGGGTATCTCTGATATCGGTTTCATTATCAATAAGCTCTCTTATCGGCTCGTTAATAACAACTACCATAAGCACAGGCGATTGCGATAACTCCGAATCTAAAAAGCGCTTAATAAAGGCGTTTGTTTCTTGATAGGCAGGGATTACAACTACATTATCAACCAAAAAGTTCTCAGGCAAAAATGATTGATACGTAATTAACGTATCAATCTCATTTTCGGAATACCGCGAGAAATATTGAGTGAAGTTTTTAGAGATCAATGTTCAGTACAAGTCCAAGGTTAAACTAGTGTAGTGCAGCTCTAAAAGGAAGCTTTGAACAAATTTCGGCTTCTAAGATTAGAATTTCTTCTAAACGAAGGTCAACTTCAGCTTTATCGAAATATTCATAAGCGAGTTCAATAAATAAGTTTTTATGTTTTTCTTCAGATTTTGCAATAGCGTCGTATAGCACTTTATCTTTGCCTTCGGGTAAAGCTTCTGCAATAAGAGAAAAACGCTCATAGCCGCGTGCTTCAATAACACCCGCAACAATAAGTCGGTCCATAAAGAATACTTCGCTACCATTGCGAAAGGCTTTACGAATTTGCGTTATATAAGGGTCTTTACTGTCGGCGCCAAGTTGAATACCACGAGCATTAATAAGCTTTAGTACCTGCTTAAAATGAATCAGCTCTTCTATGGCTAAGTCTGCCATAGCTTTAACCATGTTTTTTCTATCGGGGTAATGAGAAATCATCGACATTGCCATACCTGACGCTTTTTTTTCTGCGGTAGCATGATCAAGTAAAAAGGCATTAAAATCGGCAAGGGCAACTTGCGCCCACTCTTTGGGCGTATGATATTTTAGTTCAAACATAAAATAATAGGTTTTATTGAAGAATAAATTTGCCCGCTATTTTATAGTAAAATAACGGGCGAACAAGCTTAAATTGCTTACTTTCTAATGATAATTTTTTCGCATCGTTTTAAAACGTAAGATGCCTAAAACCATAAACAGTAGCCAAAACATACCACCACTACTCGATTGCTCAGGATCCGTTTCTTTGGCAACCTCTGAATTTGGCACTAACGCAATACCACCGGGATCATCAATAATACCGTTTGCAATGCCATCTGCGTCATTTGCACCACCATCTTCTATTAATAATCGAACACATTGGTGTCCTGCAGTTAAACCTGCTTGATACAAACTGCTATGTGGTGGTGGACAAACATCATTATCAGCAGCACTTGATGATAACGTGTTCTTGCTGTTTTCAACAAAGTTCTGCCAACCATTTTCTACATTATATTTACGATAAAGTGAATGCTGAGGAATACCATCGTTCAGTGGAATAACGATATGAACAGAGCTACCAAAAGGTATAACCTTATGTATTTCAAAGTCAAAATAATCACTTCGGTGATCATAATCATCTGTAGGCACTAAACCTGTTGCATCCATTTCTTTTTGGCTCATTTGCACGCCATCTGAAAACTGCTGCAAGGCATATTTCCCAAGGCGCAATTTCAAACCAGGCTCAGTTTCCATTAACTTGGTTTGACCTGCATTTACATGTAGAGGTTGTAAATAGGGAATATCGTTATTATCGAGAAATGCTGGCACTCCGTCACCATCATTATCAGCATAACCTTCAATATTATCAGCAATACCATCACCATCAGTGTCACTTCCATCTAAACGCGCTAAGCTATCGTTTACAGGTATATTAAGGCGATGTGTTTGCGATAACTCCCCATTTCCGTTATCTGTAACACTTACTTCGATGGTAATTAAATTTTTAATGTCATCAGGTAGACTAAACGTATTAGGGGTTAAGTAAACCGTTAACTGGTTTGCACTTATTTCTGCATTTAAATACTCAGGTAGTACCCAATTGATAATATGTAAATCATCTGGGTTAGCATCATTTACCAATAGTTTAACTTTTACTTCACCCTGATCTTTACTAATAACAGAAACTTCAGTCTCTTGTTGAATAATGACCAGTTCAGTTGTAGGTACTATGTTTGTTTCAGTGATAACAATAGTGTGAGAATTATGCACTCCGGCATTAATTTCATCACCAAAACTTAGAATTAGCTGCTCATCATTTTCTGCTTGGAAATCTTTATTGATTAAAATATCAATAAAGCCCGATGTGCCTTCACTAATTATAATTTTATTATCTGAAATTTTATAATCAAGAGAGTCAACATCACCTGAAATGGCAAAAGGTAACTCGATTGGATAATGAGGAGCTTCCCCAGAAAGTATGACTTCGACACGTGCGGTCATCCCTTCACCTAATGTCTGAGTAGTGTTAAAGTTTACTAAAGGATAAACATTGAGTACTTGCGGTATGGTTGAAACATTACCAGCTTCATCAACCGCTCGCCAAATAATATTATATTGGCCCGAAGTAATGTGCTTTTGACCTTGTTCAAAACCTACAGGTGTTAATGCGCAACAGTTTGCGCCATCGCGTCCATCCTCAACATAAACTTCTGTTAAATCGACCAATTGATCTAAAGATAACGCTGTAAAGGTATGATCAGCATCAAGATGAACAGACTGAGGTACAGTGATCACTGGTGCATAATCATCAATGAGTGGATTAGTATTATTGATTTCTTCATCAACGTTTATAGTGCCATCAGAATCAGTATCTAGCTCTGCATCAGCAGCATTGAATTGATCAAAACCATATTCAAGCTCAAAAACATCACTCATACCGTCATTGTCATCATCTGGATCAGCATTATTACCTAAACCGTCAACATCAAAATCAAGTGATTCAGTAGGATCTAAAGGTAGCTGATCAATATAGTCGAGCACGCCATCATTATCATCATCAATATCATGAACGTTACCAATACCATCACCGTCAGTGTCAACACTTTCTATCGGATCCAACGGAAAGGCATCATCGATATCAAGAACGCCATCATTGTCGTCATCACTATCGCTGTTATTACCCGTACCGTCATTATCACTATCTAATGATTCATTTGGGTCAAACGGAAATAAATCGACATTATCTAGTACACCATCATTATCATCATCGGTATCAAGTACGTCTCCAATGCCGTCTCCGTCGGTGTCTGTTGCTTCACCTGGATCGAAGGGGAAATCATCATCGCCATCCAAAATGTTGTCATTATCATCATCACCGTCGGCGTTATCGCCGATACCATCACCGTCAGAATCTTTCCACTCATTAGGGTCTAAAGGGTATAAGTCATTACTGTCGACATAACCGTCTCCATCGTCATCGGTATCCGCATTGTTACCTATACCATCTTTATCTGTATCTAACCTTTCATTAAAATCCAATGGGAAAGCATCAAGACTATCGACAAAACTATCATTGTCGTCATCACTATCGCTATTGTTACCGACTAGATCTCCGTCTGTGTCAGTAGTTTCAGATGCATCCAGTGGGAACGCATCCATTGAATCAATAATGCCATCACCGTCATCATCTGTATCTGTATTGTTTCCTGTTCCGTCATTATCGGTATCTAAATACTCATTTACATCGAGAGGGAAATCATCAGAACCGTCAACAAAACCATCATTGTCATCATCTGGATCAGAGTTATTACCTATGCCGTCGCCATCAGTATCTTCCCACTCACTTGCATCAAGCGGGAAAAGATCACTGCTATCTGGAATATTGTCCCCAACATTTGTGCCAGTATGAGTATCATCATCAAGATCATATACATTGGCAATACCATCACCATCTGTATCTGTGGTCGCTGTTGGATCTGTCGGCTCTGGGTCTGACGCATTTGGTACTCCATCGCCATCTATGTCAGTATCAGAGTTATCACCTACACCGTCGTTATCTGTATCAAGGTATTCATTTGGATCTAATGGGAATTTGTCGATTCCATCAAGTGAACCATCACCGTCATCGTCAGGGTCGGTAAGATTGGCATTTCCGTCACCATCTGTATCCGTGGTTGCGTCCATATCTAAAGGATCAGGATCTGAACCATTTGCTACGCCATCACCATCTATATCCGTATCTGAATTATCACCGACACCATCACCATCAGTATCAAGAAACTCATTAGCGTCTAGAGGAAATTTATCAATACCATCAAGAGAGCCATCTCCATCATCATCGGTATCAGCATTATTTCCGACTCCATTACCATCAGTGTCAATATACTCATTAGGGTCTAATGGAAAAACGTCGTCTAAACCATCAATAATACCGTTACCGTTGATATCATCTAACACGCCATCGTTATCATCGTCGCTGTCTGAATTATTACCGAGTCCATCAGTATCAGTATCCAGCCATTCACTTGCATCAAGAGGAAAAGGGTCACTGCTATCTAATACTCCATCACCAACATTCGTAATATTATGAGTATCATCGTCAGTATCAGCAACATTACCAATACCATCGCCATCGGTATCAAGATGCTCAATAGCATTTAACGGAAAAGCATCGTTTACATCTAAATGACCGTCACCGTCAGCATCGGTATCTCCGTTATCACCAACTCCGTCGTTATCAGTATCTAACCATTCATTAGCGTCTAGAGGGAAATCATCATTTGCATCAGGAATACCATCACCGACACCTGTTCCATCATGAGTATCATCATCTGTATCTGCATTATTACCTACGGTATCACCGTCAGTATCAAACCATTCAGATGCATCGTTTGGCCAAATATCAATGTTGTTTGCATAACTATCGCCATCACTGTCGTTATCGGCGTTATCCCCGATTCCGTCATTATCAAGATCTCTTTGCTCTAAATTATCAAGAGGGAAAGCATCGTCTACATCTAAAATAGTATCGCCATCATCATCAGTATCAGTATTATTACCAATGCCGTCTAAATCTGTATCGAGTTGTTCAGTATTATCTAAAGGAAAAGCATCATAAGCATCAATGACACCATCGCCATCATCATCGGTATCTGCATTATTACCAATAGTATCGCTATCAGTGTCGTCCCATTCGAGGGGATTAAGAGGATATACATCAAGAGCATCAATAGTACCGTCTTGATCATCATCAAGATCGACTGTATTACAAAGGGTATCTCCGTCGGTATTTAGCCATTCAAAAGAGTTTTCGATAGCAGGATCATAGATATCTAGAACAGCATCACCATCACGGTTATTGTCAGAAACGTCAGGCACACCATCACCGTCATCATCTGGATCAGCATTATTACCGACTCCATTTAAGTCGGTGTCATACCATTCTGTTGGGTCACCAGGAAATAAATCATAAGCGCCACCTATAATTACGGTGTCGTCATAACCATCACCGTCAGCATCTAGCAGAGGAGTTGGGAGAAGACATTGTGTCACTGCCGCATGAGCAGAGAAGTTGATCACAATCGCGGATATAAGTAGAAATGCGATTAAGCGAATTTTTAATGGCATAAGTGGCCCCATCAATAACAATATATTTATAACTTGTTTGTACAAGCTATTACATCTGAAAACTAATGAATCTTGCCAATGTACTGCAAAATATCATTAATTTTCTATAACAAAGTCTAACAAAGATAATTTAAAAAGCTGAAACTATTCAGTTAAGTCATCCTCTAATCGTTAAGGCTAATCAACGCCACGACCAAAACGATAGGTCAAACCAACATAAGCCGAAGAAATATCACCAAATTCTGAAAAACTAGGCTGGTATTTAACACCAAAGTTTATTGACGTATTTCGGTCAAGTTTATATAAAGCGCCGACACCAATAACCGCATTAATATCATTTTTTTCTGATGAGTATATCAACACTGCTTCTAAACTTTTAGGATCGGTATAGGTAAGTTTATTTTCAGTAAGAGCTACCGAAGCCCCAAGTTGATATTCAATGGTGAGATTCTTTAAAAAAGAATTATAACTTTGTATTTTATGACGATAACTAACAAGCGCGTCAACTGTGTCCACTTTGAAAAAACGTTCGCCTGTTATAGTAAAGGGCAAATCGTACTTTAATTTATCTAAAC
>Ga0209292_1006098_pt1 | contig 12009 bp, 10 predicted proteins | sample GOMGulsemesocosm_2_FD_184634 | JGI IMG/M metagenome (GOLD analysis project Ga0209292, IMG submission 184634) | Methane-oxidizing microbial communities from mesocosms in the Gulf of Mexico - GOM9C Gulf of Mexico (SPAdes) (version 2) | ecosystem: Environmental > Aquatic > Marine > Cold seeps...
GGATATAACTCGTACCTTCCCAGTAAATGGCAAGTTTACCCAAGCACAAAAAACACTTTACCAACTCGTTTTAGAAGCACAAAATTTAGCGATAGAGGCGATAAAACCACAAGCAACTTTTGCTGAGTTAAACATTTTGGTGAATAACTTTTTAACGACAGGCTTACATGAACTCGGTATTTTATCGGGTGACTTAGCTACCTTGTTAGAAGAAAAAGCCTGCAAAAAATACTTCATACATGGCTTAGGTCATTGGTTAGGGCTTGATGTGCATGATGTTGGCGATTATCAAGTAAATGACCAACGACAGCAATGTCGTGCTTTTGAACCTGGTATGGTCATGACGATTGAGCCGGGATTATATATCCCTCTTGATGATGAAAATGTTGCAGAAAAGTGGCGTGGCATAGCAGTACGTATTGAAGATAATATTGCCGTTACTGATCAAGGTCATGAAAACTTTACCGTTAATGCGCCAAAATCAATTCACGATATTGAAAGCATAATGAGTATCGGTAAATAACTGGTGTCAGTATCCGGTAAAGCAGACCGTATTAAATAACTAAAATAATAACTATGAAAAAAGAATTTGATGTCGTCATTTCTGGCGGTGGTTTATCTGGCGCTTTAATGGCGCTGAGTTTAAGCGATACTAAAAAGCCTAACGGACAGCATTTAAGCGTGGCCATTGTTGAAGCGAACCCTATTTTAACGGACGCTTCATTAACCTTTGATGATCGCGTATTGGCTCTTTCTCATGGAACTGCGAGCTACTTAGAAAGTTTAGGTGTTTGGCAGTCGTTGAAAAGTGTTGCTGAGCCTATCGAAAACATCCATATTTCTGACCGAGGTTTTTACGGTAAAGCACGCCTATATGCTAAGCATCATCAAGTTAATGCTTTAGGGTTTGTTGTCGAAATGTCATTATTAGGACAAGCATTATTAGCACGCTTAAAAGAAAAAAATAATATAAACGCTAATATTACTTGGTTTGCTCCTGATAAAATTAGTGATATTACTTGGCAGAAAAGCCATGTTGAACTTACGCTCGACTCGACAACATTACTTAGAGCAAAACTTTTATTAGCTTGTGATGGCGCGCATTCTATTTGTCGACAACTTGCTAATATTTCAGTGCAAGAGTCTGATTATAACCAATCAGCCTTAATTGCTAATGTGAGTACTGCACTCAATCATAATAACCTCGCATTCGAACGCTTTACAGAAACAGGGCCTATTGCGATGTTACCGCTTTCTGCTCAAACTAATATCCGTAATAATAACGGCTCTAGTATGAACAATGATAGCCGTTGTTCTTTGGTGTGGACATTACCACCAGAGCAAGCAAAAAATATGAGCGAGCTGAGCGAGTCTCAATTTAAAATTGAATTAGAAAACGCGTTTGGCAGTTGGTTAGGTGCTATTACGCATGTTGGTAAACGCGCCATTTATCCCCTTAAGCTGTTAACCGCTAATGAACAGGTTTTTCATCGAATGGCCCTTATTGGTAACGCCTCTCATACCATTCATCCTATTGCTGGGCAGGGCTTTAATCTGGGTGTTCGTGATGTTAGCCAAATGGCGATATTGATCAATACAGCGTTGAAAAATGATACCGACATCGGTAACTTTGCCGCACTAAGTGAATATGCCATGCAACGAAAGCAAGATCATCAACACGTTATTGGTTTAACCGACTCATTAGTAACACTGTTTTCGAATCAACTACCGCCACTTGTTGCTGGGCGTAATATTGGCTTGAAAGTCATGAACTATTTAACACCATTGAAAAATGCCATCGTTAGAAAAACGATGGGATATTAGTCCTTACATTAGCCGTAAATTAAGAAGAATAAAATGCAAAAATTTGATGTTTTAATTATTGGAGGCGGCATGGTAGGCTTAACATTAGCACTATCAATTCGCCAACAAACCGAACTTACGGTGGCAATTGTTGATACAACGCCTATAACAGCAATGTCTGATCAACCCGATGTTCGGGTAAGTGCTATCAATATTGCTAGCAAACAAATTTTTGAAAATCTTAATGTTTGGTCGATGATTGAAAAACAGCGATTGCAAGCTTATACCGATATGCATGTATGGGACAAAGCGGGTTTTGGCAAGCTGCATTTTTCGCTTAGCGATCTCAAGCAAAGTGCAGCAAGCGAACAGCTAGGTTGGATAATCGAAAATAGTATTGTTCGTTCAGCTTTATGGGAAAAAGCTCAAAACGATTCAGGGATCACCTTTTATACTGAAAACCGCTTAAGTAATATTGGCATTGGCGACAGTGAAGTTTTTGCCAGTTTTGAAGCATCTAACGCTGGCACCAACGCTAATTCTAGCCCAATGCCAATAACCGCTAAACTTATTGTTGGCGCAGACGGTGCTAATTCTTGGTTACGTAACCAAATGGATATACCACTTACTTTTCGTGATTACGACCATCATGCCATTGTTGCTACTGTTAAATGTTCACAAGGGCACCAAAATACCGCTTGGCAAGTTTTCCTTGAAACAGGGCCTTTAGCATTACTTCCACTAGATAGTTATGATAAAAAAAATGATTTATGCTCTATTGTTTGGTCAACATCACCTGAAGACGCACAGCGCTTAAATGCCTTAAGTGCTGAAGAGTTTTCAAAAGAGTTAACCGCAGCAAGTGACGGGCAATTAGGGGGTATTACTTTACAGAGTGAACGTTTTACCCATCCGTTAACCATGCGAATGGCACAAACATTTACGCAAGAACGCGTCGCTTTAGTGGGGGATGCAGCCCATACCATTCATCCGTTAGCAGGGCAGGGAGTTAACTTAGGTTTGCTTGACGCCGTATCGTTATCACAGCTAATCAGTGAGAAAATAACGACTATTAACCAACAGAAGTTAATGGATGAACCTTGGTTAAGTACTCGTTTACTTAATGAATATTCTCGTTGGCGTAAAACAGAAGCGGCAGAAATGATTGCTGCAATGGAAGCGATTAAGCAAGTTTTCACGCCTCAGCAAAGTGCAGCTAAATTGGTGCGAGGTTTTGGCTTGTCGATCCTCGATAATATAAAGCCCGTAAAACAAGCCATGATAAAACAAGCACTCGGCTTGAAAAGTAATTTACCCCATCTGGCTACTCGGCAAGATAAACTGTAATAGTATTCGTTAGCTATTTAGCTGAAAATAAAGAATATGTTAGCGACGTTTATTCTCAATAGTCGCTAACCACACATAAATGTCATTTTGTTCTGTGGACACTTCATTGTTTACATCTTATTTAATTGATTTATATCACTTTAAAATCATTTCTTTTAACTAAAAATAAATACTCACTAAAACGACAAAATAAAACACCACCAAACTATTTATTGACGCGGTAATTCTGACGATAATTTCATACATCTACACAAATAAAAATTAAATTTGGAATAAAATATTTATCCGGTTTAAAATTTGCAAATTAGGCTGTTTTCTTTTCTTTTTGTTGAATCACTTGCTGTCCATCGGTATAATCACGCCAATTATTTTGTAAATAGACGGCCTTTAAGCTCACTTAATGGCGAATTCATACAATAAAAGTGGAATACATACGATGACTAATAAAACCGTATTACATGCTAAGCACATTGAAGCTGGCGCAAAACTAGTTGATTTTTATGGTTGGGAAATGCCAATTAACTACGGCTCACAAATTGAAGAGCATCATGCTGTTCGAACTGATGCTGGTATGTTCGATGTATCACACATGACCATTGTTGATGTTAAAGGTGTTGATGCACAAGCATTTTTACGCCGCTTAGTGATTAACGATGTTGCTAAACTAGACGTTGAAGGTAAAGCATTATACACAGGAATGTGTAATCACGAAGGTGGTGTAATTGATGACTTAATCGTTTACTTTTTTACAACGACCGATTATCGCTTAGTAGTTAACTCAGCAACACGCGAAAAAGATTTAGCATGGATTGCAGAACAATCAGCTGAATTTGACGTAACTGTTACAGAGCGTCCAGAATTTGCCATGATCGCCGTTCAAGGCCCACAAGCCAAAGCGAAAGTAGCAACTTTATTAAATGCTGATCAATTAGCAGCTGTTGACGGCATGAAGCCATTCTTTTCAGCACAAGCTGGCGATTTATTTATCGCAACAACAGGCTACACTGGCGAAAACGGTTACGAAATTGCGTTACCAGCAGAACAAGCCGCTGACTTATGGCAACAATTACTTGATGCTGGCGTTCAACCTTGTGGTTTAGGTGCACGTGATACTTTACGTTTAGAAGCAGGTATGAACCTTTATGGTTTAGACATGGACGAGACAGTTTCTCCATTAGCGGCTAACATGGCGTGGACAATTAGCTGGGAACCAACTGATCGTAACTTTATTGGCCGTGAAGTATTAACAGCGCAAAAAGCTGCTGGCGACCAACCTAAACTTGTTGGATTAGTATTCGAAGAAAAAGGCGTATTACGTACAGGCCTTAAAGTGGTAACTCCATTTGGTGAAGGCGTTATTACTTCTGGAACATTCTCTCCAACATTAGGTCATAGTATTGCTATGGCACGTGTGCCACGTAGCGTAAGCTTAGGTGACACAGTTGAAGTTGAAATGCGTAAAAAATTAGTTAGCGTTAAAGTGATCAAAGCAGGCTTTGTTCGTAACGGTAAAAAAGTTTTTTAATCAAGATATAATAAGTCGGTCTTTATTGAACCGCATTTATAAATAGACCTTGATTAAAAAATGAAAAATATTAGATAATTGACCTAACGTAAAATTATTCGCTCTAGGTCAATATCGCCGAATAAATAAGCTATAGTATTTAATTGTTAGCAAACAGCAGCAATTTAAACGAGTTTACAATAAATAATAATTAACCTTAGGAAAATAAAAAAATGAGCAACATTCCTTCAGAACTAAAATATGCAACATCACACGAATGGGTACGCAACGAAGGTAACGGTGTCGTTACTGTTGGTATTACAGAACATGCACAAGGATTATTAGGTGACATGGTGTTTGTTGAATTACCAGACGTTGATGACGAAATCAGCACAGGTGACGACGTTGCAGTAGCTGAATCAGTTAAAGCCGCTTCAGACATCTACGCACCAGTTTCAGGTAAAGTTATTGAAGTAAATGAAGACTTAGACGATTCTCCTGAATTAGTTAACTCTGACGCATTTGGCGAAGGTTGGTTATTTAAAGTTCAACTAGATGACGCTTCAGATTTAGACGCATTATTAGATGCTGAAGGTTACGCAAACTCGATAGACGAAGACTAGTTTCGGGCACATTCAGCATTTATGCCGCGTTGCTTTTGTTATTCGTCTAAATCACTTAGTACACTAAGCTCATTAGACTCATAACTTCAGCGCCTTGCCTAAAAGCCGACTGTTTACGAAACCTGTTATTAAGCCTCTAACTGATTGTTCGGGGCTTTCTTTTTAGTTACCAAGATAATTAATTACTTATTTTAAGAGAAGCTGTTTTATGACTACTCAATCAGAATCACTTGCTTATTTAGAGCAAACCCAAGACTTTATTCGTCGTCACATTGGCCCAAACGCAGAACAAACTCAAGTAATGTTAAACGACATTGGCGCAGAATCTGTTGACGCACTTATTAATGAAATCGTACCAAGCGATATTCGTTTATCAGATCTTCCTGCGATTGAAGAAAGTAAAACAGAAGTACAAGCCCTAGCTGATTTAAAAGCAGTAGCAAGCTTGAACAAAGTAAATGACACCTATATTGGTTTAGGTTACTACGGTACGTTAACGCCAAACGTTATTTTACGTAACGTGTTAGAAAATCCAGGATGGTACACGGCTTACACGCCTTACCAACCAGAAATTGCTCAAGGTCGTTTAGAGTCTTTATTAAACTTCCAACAAATGTGTATCGACCTTACCGGTCTTGATCTCGCTTCAGCTTCATTATTAGATGAATCTACAGCAGCAGCAGAAGCGATGGCATTAGCCAAACGTGTTTCTAAAAACAAAAAATCAAACTTATTCTTTATCTCTGATGATGTTTTCCCACAAACAATTGACGTTGTTAAGCAACGTGCAGCAATGTTTGATTTTGACATTATTGTGGCTCCTGCATCTGAAGCAGCAGATCACGATGTTTTCGGCGCTCTTATCCAATACCCTGGCGCAAGCGGTGAAGTAACAGATATCAGTGATTTAATTGCTAAACTTCATGAGAAAAAAGCGATTGTTGCCGTAGCTGCCGACATCATGAGCTTAGTTTTATTAAAGTCTCCTGGTGAACTTGGCGCAGACGCTGTTATTGGTTCAACACAACGTTTTGGCGTACCAATGGGATACGGCGGACCACACGCTGCATTCTTTACCACGTCTGAAAAATACAAACGTTCATTACCAGGTCGTATTATTGGTGTTTCAAAAGATACCCGCGGTAACAACGCACTACGTATGGCAATGCAAACACGTGAGCAACATATACGTCGTGAAAAAGCCAACTCAAACATTTGTACAGCCCAAGTCTTATTAGCGAACATGGCGGCGTTTTACGCGGTTTACCATGGTCCTAAAGGTTTGAAAATTATTGCTAATCGTATTCATCGTTTCGCAGATATTTTATGTTTAGGTACAGCAACAAAAGGCTTAACAGCTGTTCATGCTAACTACTTCGACACACTAACTTTCAACTTCACTGATGGAAAGTATAACAAAGAAGAAATCGTAGCACGCGCATTAGCGGCTGGCGTTAACTTCCGTAGCGACGTAGACGGTGAAATCAGTATTTCGATTGATGAAACAACTACCCGTGAAAAAATCGCTGGTTTATTCGATATTTTATTAGGCGAAGGACACGGTTTAGACGTAAGTGACCTTGACGACCAAATCGTTGCTTGTGGTCATTCTTCAATTCCAGCGTCACTAGTACGTGAATCAGCAATACTGACTCACCCAGTATTTAACTCGTACCACAGCGAAACAGAAATGCTTCGTTATATCAAAAAACTTGAGAACAAAGATTTAGCATTGAACCATTCAATGATTTCTCTTGGCTCTTGTACCATGAAGTTAAATGCTACAGCGCAGATGATCCCAGTATCATGGCCTGAATTTGCTAATATGCACCCATTTGCTCCTGTTGACCAAGCACTTGGTTACAAGCAAATGATTGATGAGCTAGCCGACTGGCTAGTTGAGTTAACAGGTTACGACAAAATGTCTATGCAACCTAACTCTGGTGCTCAAGGTGAGTACGCAGGTTTAATCGCCATTAGCAAGTATCACGAAAGCCGCGGCGACAGCCATCGTAACATTTGTTTAATTCCATCTTCAGCACACGGAACTAACCCTGCAACAGCGCAAATGGTTGGTTTTAAAGTTGTTGTAGTAAATTGTGACAAAGAAGGTAACGTTGACATGGCAGACCTTCAAGCGAAAGCTGAAGAGTTAAGCGACAACCTTGCTTGTATCATGATCACTTACCCGTCTACGCACGGTGTATATGAAACAACAATTGCAGAAATTTGTAACATCGTTCATGACAATGGCGGTCAAGTTTACCTTGATGGCGCGAACATGAATGCACAAGTAGGCTTAACATCTCCGGGTCATATCGGCGCTGATGTTTCTCACCTTAACTTACACAAAACTTTCGCTATTCCACACGGTGGCGGTGGTCCAGGTATGGGTCCTATCGGCGTTAAAGCGCATTTAGCACCATTCTTACCAGACCATGCGTTAATCAACGTTGGTGAAGAAACCAAAGGTAACGGCGCAGTATCTGCAGCACCATACGGTAGTGCCGGAATCTTATGTATCTCTTACCTTTACGTTGCCCTTTTAGGTAAAAAAGGTGTTACGGATGCAAGTAAATATGCAATCACTAACGCTAACTACATGGCAACTAAACTTAGCCAAAGCTACCCGTTGTTATACACAGGTAAAAATGGCCGTGTTGCACACGAATGTATTATCGATTTACGTCCACTTAAAGCAACATCAGGTATTACTGAAGTTGATATAGCAAAACGTTTAATCGATTACGGCTTCCATGCACCAACGATGTCGTTCCCAGTAGCGGGCACGTTCATGATTGAACCAACGGAATCAGAGTCTAAAGTTGAGCTTGACCGTTTTATTGAAGCAATGACATGTATTCGTGATGAAGTACGTAAAGTTGAATCGGGTGAGTGGGAATTAAACAACAACCCACTACAAAATGCTCCTCATACATTAGCGGATATTACTGATACATGGGATCGTGGTTACACGATTAAAGAAGCAGTATTCCCTGTTCCTGCTGCTGCAGCTAACAAATTCTGGCCAACGGTTAACCGTATAGATGATGTATACGGGGATCGTAACTTGGTTTGTAGTTGTCCTCCGATATCTACATATCAAGACTAGTTTTTTAGATTAGTCATCCCCGAGGTTTTTGTCGGGTATCAAGTGATTAAATAAAAAGGCGAACCAGAAATGGTTTGCCTTTTTTGTTGTTATTTTGTTGAAAAAATATCTGCCACAATTGCATTAATCTGTTGTTGGTTTGCTTGCCATGTAAAATTCTTTGTATATTCTTTCTTTGCTATTACAGCTTCGATATAAGTAACATTAGTTAAGTTACTTAGAAGATCAATCGACTGAAACATTAACGCAGTACTTTGCGAATACATATCTGCATCTAATTGACCATTTTGATTTAAAGGTATGATTAGATAGTCACAATGAATAATTTTAACCGCACAACGGTTTTCCATCTCAACGTAGGAAATGGAACACTTAACCTTTTCAGAGGAATACTTAGGGTAATACACATTTTTGTCGGCATTTAATAAGCGTTCGAACTTGCGATAAGGTATTTTTGCTATCTTGCCGTATTTGTCAAAAAAATGGACTCTTGGACTTATTCCCATGAATATCTCCTCTTTACAAATCAGATAAAGGGCTACGTACTCCATTAGCCCCCGCTTGAATAACATGAGTATATATTTGTGTTGTTCGAATATCAGTATGGCCTAATTGTTCTTGTACTGTACGAATATCAGCTCCACGTTGTAATAAATGTGTAGCAAACGAGTGACGTAAGGTGTGACATGATACTGACTTTTTGATGAGTGCTAATTTAGCAGCCTTTTTAATTGCTTTTTGTAATGAACTTTCGTCAATATGATGTCGACGAACTTTATTATCTTCATGAGGGTCATGACTTACTCTTGCTGAAGGGAATAAATAATGCCAACCAAACTCTTTAGCTGCTGTTGGATATTTTTTCTTTAAAGCAAAGGGAAGCCAAACTCCTTGATAATCCGATGTGTTGTTATCTAAGTTAAAATATTTTTTACAGAGATCTATTTGTAATTTTAATGGCTCTACTACTTCTTGTGCTAAAGTCACCCTGCGGTTTTTCCCACCTTTACCTTGCCAAACTAAAACAGACATATAGTCAAAATCAATATCATGTACTCGTAACCTGACTGTTTCCATTAGTCTTAGCCCGCTACCATACATAATATTTGCTAATAGCCAATATTGTGGATCTACTAAGCTAAGTAAACATGCAGTTTCTTCTTTAGTTAATACCACGGGTAATTTAGCTTGTCGCTGTGATTTATTAAAATTTAATGCTAGTGACAAGGGGGATTTTAAAAACTGACTATATAAAAACACTAATGAATTAAGAGCAATTGTTTGTGTTCCTGGAGCAACATTTTCTGTGTTTGCTAAGTAAGTCAAATACTGTTCAACTTCACTATTGCCCAGCTTTGACGGATGCTGCTTATTATTAAAAATAATATATCGCTTGATCCAATAAATGTACGTTTGTATAGTTCTTTTAGCAAATCTACGTGTGATCATAAATTCGTTGATGCTATTTAAAAATATAGATTTAGACATAGTAAAAATGAATAATCGGTAGCTGTATTTGTATACAGTATAGTCAAGAATAAAAATGTGTCTTTGATAGATTGAATAATTCCGTAATGCACTCAATGATGAAACAGTTAATATATTGTTAAAGTCTTTGATATTTAATATGAAAGAGAGTACTTTAATAGAAATTAAAAATCATGATAGACGGAAAAAATCCGTGTTTAAATACGGAATTATTCTCTCTATTAAGCTGTTAGGGTTACAAGGAGTTTCGGTGAAATATTTAGTGTTTTTGATTTTTTTTCTTTTGGCTGGTTGTGTGTCACCTCCGAAAACTATAAATGAGTTTTATAGTGGTAAATACGCTAAGCGTGATGTCACTTCTTTATATGATCGAAAGAAAACACATGAATTATTGTTTACTGAATTAGTAAAATGCTATCAACGAGAAACCTCTTCAATTATTTTAATTCCTGCGGTAAGTGCAGCAGTTAAAGTAAGCCAATCTTCTTATGTTGAATATAATATTTTGCCAAATGGTACTAGGCAATTAGCTCTAGTGGGTGAAGCTGGTTGGAACCGTTTTTATCAACAGTTGATTGAGATAAAAACAACAAAAGATAATTCCACTTTAGTACAAGTTTATGAAATCAGTTCTGCTTGGGAAAAGCACACTAATAGAATAGTAGGTTGGCTTAATGGTAAAGAAGCTGAAGGGTGTGGTATATGGTAACCCTAACAAGTCACTCAAAAGGACAAATAACAGTTGGTTTTTGCTCCTGCGTCGCTTATTTTAACCAACTATTATTTGCCTCTTAGTGAGGCGTTAAAAGGAATTTGGATTTATGCTATCAGAACCTGATTATGAGAAATATTCATATGATGAACTTATTGACGTGTATGAACATATTGATAGGGAGAAATATCCAGATAGATTTAAAAAGGTAGCTCTTCTTCTAGGTGAAACTATAGAAGAAAGTGATATTCCCTCAGTTCCTAGTGAAGTTAATACACCACCAAGTAAACCAATAAAACTAGAAGATACTCCTGAAGTAGCAGAAATGAAAAAAATGCATAGAATAGACGATTTTTTTGACTCTCTAAGCGAGTCAGGATCTGAATATCACTCAGGCTCATTCTGCGGAGGTGGTGATTCCGGCGGAGATGGCGGTGGTGGAGATTAGATTCCTTTTAACAAGGCGCTCAAGAGGGAAAATTTACAGTTGGCTGTTTTCACTCCGTTCAACATTTTAGCCAACTACAAATTTCCCCTTAGCGGGGCGTTAGCTGTTTCTCAAGTTAGGTATTTAAATGACAGATTGGTCGCCCATCGAAGAACTTGCATTGTTAGATTTAATAACTCATGCAGAATTGATCTTAGAAGGTTTAGATAAGAGCTTCTGGCGTCTTATCAAATTAACCACTCCTGAAAAGTGGCTAAATCATCCTTTGGGTGATTTAGGTGGCGGTTTCTGGGTTGTTGCTATTGTTGGAAATCGTTGTATATATTACAACGATATTGAAGATGGTTTTAATGTTAGTACCTTTAAATCTTGGGGTGAAATAGACGATTATTTTTCTAATCAATTAAAATTAGAAGAGTTAATTTCGTCAATTGTATCTTCAAGGTTTTGTATATAAAACAGCTAACAAGCCAATTAAGCGGGACTAAAAACAGTTTGCTCGGTTTCGCTTCGCTACACATTCTAGCAAACAATTTTTAGCCCCTTATTGGGGCGTTAGGTGTAATCGCCACTTCGTTTTTATTGTTTAAAGCATTTGCCAATTTAAGTAGGGCGTTTGTGTTTTCTTAAAGTGGTTTTGGAGTGTTTCGCCAAGCTCTACGTCACTCTCGCCAATATAGTCTTCGGGCATTACCTAAAAACAAAATGTCCTCGCGAATTGGCTTTTCATTGTTTGGTGTTGTGGCTCAAAATCTAACAGTTGTGTTTATAAAGTGGCGAATGTTATATTAAGTTTTAGTGCTTGCTTAAGGTTTTGTATTTACAAATAAACTTCACCTAACAAGCAATTCAAGCGGACAAATAACAGTTGGCTGTCGTTCGTTCCTCACTATTTTAGCCAACTATTATTTGCCGCTTAATATGGGCGTTATATGGCCCCACGAAATCAGTTAAATATTTTATTGTAAGGCG
>Ga0209292_1006104_pt1 | contig 11996 bp, 10 predicted proteins | sample GOMGulsemesocosm_2_FD_184634 | JGI IMG/M metagenome (GOLD analysis project Ga0209292, IMG submission 184634) | Methane-oxidizing microbial communities from mesocosms in the Gulf of Mexico - GOM9C Gulf of Mexico (SPAdes) (version 2) | ecosystem: Environmental > Aquatic > Marine > Cold seeps...
AATTAACTAGTTCGATTTTAGTAAAGTCGATTTTATTTTCTTTTGGTGAACACTCAATCTCACTAACCACTTTGAATTTGGTGAACAAAATATAGCCAAAACACGTGAAGAATAAGCCAATAACAACAGCGCCTACCCATTGGATTTGTAAGAAGTCCAATTTAAATAGCAAGGTAAGTAAACTCAAAGCAACTAAATTACCTAACAAGTATTTTACTCGTCCCAGTCTTGTCACTGTTAAGTTTAAGTTGTCGGTATATAGACGAATCAACGAATCGAGAGAGTTAATTACAAAGGTTACCCCAACAATCGCCATGGCAATATTGTAGAAACCAGCGGTTTCCAAGCCGTTTGCGCTGTAGTAATACAGCACAGTAAACCATATCGCGATAGGTATTGATGGAAATATCAGCATGGCAGCAAGTACTTGATAAGTACGCAAACCACCAACAAAGCGGGCGGTAAATTGGCCAATCATAATGCTCCATGCAAACCACCAATAAAGGTAGAATTCATGGTAATCATTTAAAGGTAAGACAAATTCGTGAATATTTCCAAAGTAGCCACCAAGTAGTGCTACAGTGCTGGCAAACTCGGCAATACCTGAGTTCTCTGAAAGAAAAGCGCCAGCCCACATTAACGCAATAAGCCCGATAAATAACCAAGTTGTTGCTAGGCTCAATAGGCGTACGTAACGGATACTGGTACTTGAATAAACCGCCGCAGCAATGACTACTAATACGATGAGATAGAAGCTACCAATAATCGATTCGCCATCACCTAACTCGGGTACATACCAAGGTAAATTGGTTAGCAATAAATAGGCAGTAAAAGCACAAGTACCGATAATGACCACATTGTTAATTAGCTTGATGAGTGGCAGGTCAAAGAACTTTACTCGCGGCTCAATAACGCAGAAATAAAAACAGGTGAGGAAGTAAAATCCCCAAATAAGAAACGCCCAAAAGCCAAATTCTATAGCGAGTGGATTGGTAAAAGAGTACTCAGGGCTGGTAGCTAAATCGGCATAACCAGCAAACTCAGTGAGCGGGAACATAATAAGTCCGACATCAAGGCCTGAAGTAAACAATATAGCAATAAAGGTGAATGTTTTAACGGGTGTTACGCCAACACAGCGAATGTTTCCCCATCGGTATAATACAAATGCAATGGTGGCAAAGGTGAACAATATTCCAGCAGATAACCAAGCGGTCATTTCAGCCTCCCGATGGTGATTTTAATGGGTGTAAACAAGTATTTCTCCTCTTTCTTTTATTCTTATAGTTATGGTTATGGTTAGAGTATTTTGTTGTATTTAGTTTCTTTTTTAGGCTTTAGCTATTACTAACTCGCGCTTAACTACTCAAAGCGAGTGCTTTGAGCTTGAAACTAAATACGACAAAAATACTCATGATTAAACTTAGTCTATATATCGACTTTACGATTAGGTTTATTTGTACGTTGGGCTTCCTGCCAGTTTTCGGCAAGAGTGACTGCTGCAGAAGATGGGGCTAACATGTCTTTATTGCGAATAAAGTCAGCCGCTCGCTCTGCCACCATGATAGTCGGTGCGTTGAGGTTACCATTGGTAATGGTGGGAAATATTGATGAATCAACGACACGTAAGCCTTCGATACCATGCACTCGGGTTTGAGGATCTACCACAGCAAGTTTATCTGTGCCCATTTTGCATGAACATGAAGGGTGGTAGGCACTTTCTACAAATTGACGGACAAAGGTATCTATTTCTTCATCAGTTTGAATATCAATTCCTGGTTGAATTTCCTCGCCACGATAATCATCAAAGGCTGCTTGGTGGATAATCTCTCGGGTCAAGCGCACACAGGCACGAAAACCTGCACGGTCTTCTTCATGTTCAAGATAATTGAAACGAATGTCAGGAGGAGTGTTAACATCAGCTGAGGTTACTTTTACCGAACCTCGGCTTTTAGGTTTATTATGACCAATATGTACTTGAAAACCATGTCCGGCAAAGGCTTCTTTCCCGTCATAACGCATTGCTGCAGGTAAGAAGTGATATTGTAAATCAGGCCACTCAACATTGGCTTTGGAGCGAATAAAACCACAAGACTCAAAGTGATTGGTAGCGCCTAAACCATCTTTTCTTAAGATCCATCGAGTGCCAATAAGCAGTTTACTCCACCAGTCTAACTTGCCATTAAGTGATATAGGTTTATTGCATTTAAATTGGAAATAAAACTCTAGATGATCTTGTAAGTTCTCACCGACACCGGGTAGGTCATGTTTAACTTCAATGCCTGCCTCATCAAGCATTGCTTTCGGGCCAATACCTGACAGTTGTAAAATATGAGGAGAGCCGATAGGACCAGCAGATAAAATAACTTCTTTATTAACGGCAACATCAAAAGTTTTACCTTTACGCTCATAACGAATACCTACAGCCTTTTTACCTGCTAGTAATACCTTATGCACTAAGGCATGAGTGATTACTGTTAAGTTTTTACGTGCCATGGCAGGGCGTAAATAAGCATTAGCCGTTGAGCAGCGTACACCATTTTTAATGGTCATATGCATTGGGCCAAAACCTTCTTGCTGAGCAGAATTTGAATCTTTTGTTTCCATGTAACCAGCTTGAACACCCGCATCAACAAAGGCTCTATAAAGTGGGTTTTGCATTTGGTTGCCGTTATTGACCCCTAATGGGCCAGTTTTTCCACGATATTCATCATCATTATTAGCAAAAGCCCAAGTTTCGGCTTTTTTGAAATAGGGCAAACAGTGTGCGTAATCCCAACCCTGTGCGCCGTGCTCTTGCCATTCATCAAAGTCTTTAGCGTGTCCTCGTACATATACCATGCCATTGATTGAAGAAGAGCCACCTAGTACTTTACCGCGAGGGCAATGCATACGGCGATTATTAAGATGAGGCTCAGGCTGAGTTTCAAATTGCCAAGCATACTTTTTAGTATTCATCGGGATCGATAATGCTGTTGGCATTTGGATGAAAATGCTTTTATCAGTGCCACCTGTTTCTAGTAACAATACGGTGTTATTACTATCTTCACTGAGACGGTTTGCTAAGACACAGCCCGCAGAGCCTGCACCAACAATAATGTAATCAAAATTTTCGCTACTCATGTAATACTCTTATCTACTGCTTTTTTACCGAAAGCTAAGCTCTGGTACTGGTCTGGATTAAACATTTAACTTTGAAAAGGGTCTGCCTTTAGAAAGGACTTTCCAAAGGTTGTAAGCCAACATATACCGCTTTAAGTTGAGTATAGTGGTTAAGCGTAGCAAGACCATTTTCACGACCTATGCCTGACTGTTTATAACCACCAACAGGCATTTGTGCGGGTGATGCACCATAGCTATTTATCCAGCAAATACCGGCTTGCATTTGATGAGTGACTCTATGGGCACGATTAATATCTTGAGTAAATACACCTGCGGCTAGACCAAATTCTGTGGCATTGGCGCGCTTAATAACTTCATCTTCATCATCGAATGTTAAAATACTCATTACCGGACCAAAGATCTCTTCACGGCAAATGGTCATGTCATCAGTGCAATCAGTAAAGATAGTAGGCGCTACAAAATAGCCACCAGGCGAGTTTGTAGGTTTCAGCGCTGTTCCGCCATGAAGCAGTGTTGCGCCTTCAGCAATACCAATTTGGATGTAATTTAATACTAGCTCAAAATGTTTCTTCGAAATAAGCGCACCAAAATTTGTCTCGGCAGCCATAGGATCACCAGCAATAATATTTTCACTAGTGCGTTTAACTAATTTATCAATAAATTTTTGATATACGGCTTTTTGAACAAAGACACGCGTGGTATTGGTACAAATTTCACCTTGGGTATAAAAGTTACCCAACATGGCTGCAGACACTGCATTATCGATATCAGCATCATCAAAAATGATCAGTGGTGATTTTCCGCCAAGCTCCATGGTGACATCTTTAAGTGAGCTAGCTGCTGCGGCCATTACTTTTTTACCTGTGCCCACTTCTCCAGTGAAAGATACTTTCGCTATATCTTTGTGGTGAGTTAACCAAGCGCCAACATCGCCGGCGCCCTGAACCACATTAAACACACCATCAGGTAAACCTGCTTGGGTGAAAATTTCGGCAAGTTTTAAAGCGCCAAGTGGTGTTTCTTCTGACGGTTTAAAAATCATCACATTGCCACAGGCAAGTGCAGGGGCAGCTTTCCAGCATGCTATTTGTAAAGGGTAATTCCAAGCACCAATACCTGCGCAAATACCAAGTGGTTCACGACGGGTGTAATAAAAATCGCCATCAACCTGTTGTTGATTACCCTCAATACCGGGTGCTAGCCCTGCAAAAAACTCGATAGAATCAGCACCTGAGGCAACATCAACTACTGAGGCTTCTTGCCAAGGTTTACCTGTATCTAATACTTCAATTTTTGCCAGTTCATCATTGGCTTCTCTAAGTAATGTCACAGCTTTAAGCAATATTCGACTTCGTTCAGTAGCGCTCATTAATGACCAAAGTTCAAAACCACGTTTTGCACTGTCTATGGTTGCAGCTTTAATTTTTTCATCAGCGGTTTCAACTTGATAGATTACTTTTCCCGTTGCAGGGTTAATAACATCAAATGTTTCGCCACTGGCATTTGCCATGTAGGCGCCATCGACATAGTTCTGATAACGTATTAATGACATTATTTGTCTCCGTACTGCTTAATTTGGCTGTCGATAAAGTTTTTGCATAGCTGCTCAGCCTGACTAAATTCTTCTTCAGGTCTAGGGCTTAATGCACTACGTAGCCAGAAACCATCAATCATGGCCGCAGTTTGTTTAGCTGCGATGATAGCTGAATCTTCATTAAGCAAGTGGCGAAAAGAGCAGAGTAGGTTGCTGTATAGACGCTTGCTGTTAATGTGTTGCAGCCTTGCTAAGCCAGGATCGTGCATTGATTGCGCCCAGAAGCTAAGCCAAGTTTTAGTTGCGGGTACAGAGCGTTGTAGCGGGGTGAAGTTGGCCTCTATGATCATTTTTAAGCGTTCTGTGGGCTCAAGGTTATCTTGAGTAACTCGTGCTAATAAAGCTATTTTCAACTGCTCTAACAGATGCTTGACGGTTGCTTCGATCAACCCTTGTTTACCACCAAAATAGTGACTAATAATGCCAGAGGATAAACCGGCAATCCTGCTAATGGTGATTATGGTAGTGTTTTGTAATCCGTATTGCGCTACAGACTCTAAGGTAGCATTTATTAACTGCTGTTTTCGCAGAGGCTTCATTCCAACTTTTGGCACAGAATTCTCAAAATTATTTTTGTTGATTGAACGTTCAATTAAAAACGATTTTAAACTTTTTAGCACAAATTATCAACTGGTCCGCTATGTTACCCCCTCAGTAGGGGGCAATTGATGCAAATTAAATTTCCATATTCAGAGTAATGATGAGAGCGAAGCAGAGGATGTTATAGCTATCTGGTTTATGGGGGATTGGTATAAGGAAGGTAACTAGCTGTAAAAATTAAAATCAAAATTTAAAAACAGAAAAGCATCGAACGAAAGTGCGCTGCTTTTTCTAATAGTCATGACTCGTCCTAAATAAGGGTTAATTGCCAGTATCTTTTTTTTGATGGCGTAAAGACTGTTCCCATGAGACTTTTTCACCACCAAGTAGATGAAAATGCAAATGCGGTACCGTTTGTCCACCATCGTGACCACTATTATTCATGATGCTAAAACCACTCTGAGCTATATTCATCTTTTTAGCAATTGTAGCTAATGCCTTGATTAATTGTGTAATTTCAATATCACTAGCTTTTTCTGAAAAATCGAGAATTGATCGGTATTTCCCTTTTGGTATCACCAAAATATGAACAGGTTTTACTGGATGTATATCTTCAAATGCTAATACATGTGCACTTTCAAAAATAACCGTTGCGGGGATTTCTTTACGTAATATCTTGGCAAAAACATTACTTTCATCGTATTGGCCAATAGCAGAAACCGTGTCAGCTGATGCGTGACTTTTTAAAGGCACATTGATTAAAGATATGGTTAACAAAATGATGAGAAAACGGAAAGATAAAACAATTGATTTAAGCATAAGTTACTATGGTGATAAGGATATTGATATAGCCAATATCATGGACAATTTTTTAGCTCAAAGGAAGTAATAAATGCCATCTGTAGATGCTTTAAGGCGAAATATAATAAAAGGCTCGCTGTTGACATCAGTGTCAGCTAGCGTTGTGGCGTCAACATCGGTTAATGTGTTGTCAAATACAGAAAATCACCATACAGCAAGTTTGAAAGCTCTTGTTGCTCCATCGCTTAAAAAGGGTGATACCATAGGCTTTTTCTCTCCTTCTACACCTGCTACTAGCTTTGCCCTTAAACGGTTTGAACGTGCGAAAACGTTTCTAATTAGTAAAGGCTTTAAGTTGCGAGCGGGGAGTTTGACTGGCGCGTCAGATCATTATCGCTCAGGCAGTATTAAAGAGAGAGTAGAGGAGTTAAACGCCCTAATTCGTGATCCCAAGGTTCGCTGCATTATGGCAACAATGGGTGGTATGGTGTCTAATTCAATGTTGCCTTATATTGATTATGTAGCATTGAAAAAAGATCCTAAAATAATTATTGGTTATTCTGATGTAACCGCTATTTTATTTGGTATTTATACTCAAACAGGGCTTATCACTTACTATGGACCTGCCTTAGTGTCTTCCTTTGGGGAAATAGGTTACTTTTTAAATCAAACCTATCAATATTTTTCCGATGTTATTGAAAGCCCCAGCTTGCCTTATAAAATCCAAAATCCTGAGTATTGGACAGAAGATTATATAGACTGGCAGCAACAAACTGTTGAAAAAAATAAAACAAAAAATAGCTTGGTTACACTTAAAAAAGGCCAAGCGACAGGCCGACTTATTGCAGGCAACCTAAATACCTTTGATGGCATCTATGGCAGTAAATATATGCCTGATATTACTCTGGGCGATATCTTATTAATTGAAGACAGTTTTATGGACGCCGCAACGGTTGAACGTTCTTTTTCCCACCTTAAAATTTGCGGTGTTTTTGACCGCATTGGCGGCTTAATTATTGGTAAACATGAAAAATTTGATGATAAAGGAACTGGCCGTAAACATTACCAAATATTGATGGAAGTTATCAGTGAGCCGAAATGCCCAATATTAGCAGAATATGACTGCAGTCATACTCATCCAATGATCACATTACCAATTGGTAGCACCGTATATTTAGATGCCACTAAGCAGCAATTAACTATACTATCACTTACTTAGGGAGTCTAAAAAGACCTTTAACTAGTCAGTTAAAACATAAAGGGTAAGTGATAAATAAAATTTTAGACTGGTAACAAAAACAAAAACTAGGTTGTTCACATAATTGTATTGGCATGACTTTAAAGTGCGCAGAGCGGAAGTTAGCTTTAAATATTTTCTAATGAATAATTCGTGTCATATTACTGAGAAGTCTCAGTAATATCCAAACCCTAACAAAAATAAAATCTTTTTAGTTTATAAGGTGCTGAAAATATGGGATATTAATGTGAATAAAATTAAAATTATGGAACGGACATTACTGAGAAGTCTCCATAATAAGCTGTTCGGGCACTTTGTGTAATCAAATAGTCCTCAGTTTTTTAAAAGGAAGTTAAGTGGAATTTATCGAACCGTATAACATTACAGTTTTAGTCATGGGGTTGTCAGGTCTAACCTTTTTCGTGCAACTTTTAGTAGCTGACATTGTTGCCATAAAATCTCGTCATATACCGGGTTACCCAATTGAGCCTAACCATAATGACCTGCATTTTCGTTCAACGAGGGCTTTATCAAACACAAATGAGAGTGTAGCTATTTTTATACTACTTGTTTGTTTTTCAATACTATCTTCAGCAAACGCTAATCTTCTCAATATAAGTGCAACAGTTTATTTAGTTGGCAGAGTTGGTCATATGCTCTGTTACTATTCAAATTTAAAGCTATTAAGAAGTATCTCTTTTGGTGTTAGTTTATTGGGCTTAGGAGCAATATTTATAGTTGGTATAGTAGGGTGGTTTTAAAAGATATGTGCTCCATATAAGCCACTCAAGCCGGACTGCTAACAGTTTGCTCGGTTCCGCTACACTACACAATTTTAGCAAACTATTATCAGCCCCTTAAATGGGCGTTATTCGCATAAGGATAGAGAGTGAAAAAATTTCTAATATTACCATTATTATTTTTTATATTGTCAGCACCGAACATGGCTCAGGAGGCGCCAGTAGATGAGATGTTTAGAGTTATGTCTATGGAAAAGCAAATCTCAGGCGGATTTGAGGCGATGATGCCAATGATTGATCAAATGGCTGTTAAATTTAAATTAAATAATGAAGGTAAGGAAGAGCTTAAGGACATATTTCGCTCTTGGTTTAATGAAGATATTGATCGCTCAAAAATGATGAGTGAAATGAAAAGGCTGTATTCGCAAACTTTTACCGATGACGAAATCAGAAAAATAACAGAATTTTACCAAACACCTGTAGGCGCAAGATTTTTAGAAAAGTCTCCACAATTAATGCAACTTGGTGCACAAATAGGCATGAAAGAAGCACAATCTAAACAGGTTAAGCTTATGGAGCGTGTAAAGCCATTTATAGAAAAGCACGGTATCAAACAATAAACGTATAGCAAGCCATCAAGCAGAACTTTTAACACTTGGTTAGGTACGGCTTTGGTCTTGTAGCAACAATTTAAAGCCGCTTATTGCGGCGTTATATGGCAAGGGGATTATGGCTAATTTTCAAAGTTTAAATTTACATGATGCAACTCTAATCAATATTGAGTTTGATTGGGTAAATGCATTAACTCTTGTAAGCTTTAAATTGTATCGTGAAAATGTCGTAATTAAGTTTAGTGATTGTACAAGAGTGTCTATTTCTCATGAAGTCCCTTGGGGACAATCAGTATCTGTAAATGCTATTAGCCAAGATGGTAAAATGTTTAAAATAGAAATGCAGTCTGGTGATACTATTTCGATAAATGCTGGCTCTTTTTTTGTTGAGTCATAGCCAATAACAAGTTAATTAATAAGGGCAAACAACAGTTGTTTTTTGCTCATGCGTCGCTTATTTTAACCAACTATTAGTGCCCATTAACGAGGGCGTTATTTTGCAAGTTAAAGTCGGAGTAGACTTCTTGTTCCTTATAGTTCTAATTAGGTAAAAGTATGAGTAATATTCAACAAGGTGGTTGCCGTTGTGGTTTTGCACGGTATGAAATAGATTTGTCTGGGGCTAATACTTTAAATTGCCATTGTATTGATTGTCAAAAGCATCTTGGGGCTCCTTTTTCTGTATTTACCATGGTTGCGAGCAAGCAATTTAAATGGCTTACAAAGCCTACAGGCTTAATATCTTTTAGTGAAACGGCGAACCGTGTTTTCTGTAATAAATGCGGAACCTATTTAAAATGGCAGGGGGTCGACTTTACTGATGAAGCTGAAATTAATGCAATGACATTGGATAACCCTTCTTCAGTTAAAATTGATGTGGAAATATTTGTTCGCACTAGGCTTTCGTGGTTAAAACCATTAGAGGGTGTGGCACAATTCGAGGCTGGCAGGAACCTTTAAAGCAAAAGTGTATGTTCGAATCAAATGCAACATAATCAGCTGTTCAAGCGGAACAAATAACAGTTGGCTTTTGCTCCATCTTCGCTTATTTAACCAATGATTATCAGCCCCTTAAAGGGGCGCTATCGAACCCAAATCTAATCCATATCAACGCTGTAGGTTAAATATTCATGTCCGCAATGTGGACTTTGCTGCCATGTCTTCATTGTGTAAAAATTGCCGTTATCTATGCTAAGTTTAAGGGCTGCTTTGTTAGGGGCGAACATAAGATAAAAAAAGCAAACACGAAGTTTGCTCTTTTATAGCTTAGACTCAAGTGAGGGGTGGACCTTTTGCTTTATGCTCTTTCTATAACCATAGCTATGCCTTGACCAACACCGATACACATAGCACAGAGGGGCATAACGCTTTCCGCTCCGCTCTAACTGTTTCGCTGCAGATAGCACAATTCGAGTGCCACTCATACCCAATGGGTGACCAAGGGCAATAGCACCACCTTGTGGATTTAATCGCTCATCATTGTCTTTAATACCAAGTTTGCGAGCGCTGGCTAGTGCTTGGGCTGCAAAGGCTTCGTTAAACTCGATAATATCCATATCCTCAATGTTTAAACCTAAACGTTTTAGTAATTTGGCACTAGCTGGTGCGGGACCAATGCCCATTATCTCAGGGGTTACTCCGATAACCGCGGAGCCTAAAACTTTTGCAATAGGTGTTAAGCCATTGGCTTTAGCTGAGTCTTTAGTTGCGAGAATAACCGCAGCGGCGCCATCATTCACACCTGAAGCGTTACCTGCGGTTACTGTGCCTGGCTCTCTAAAAATATTTTTTAGTTTAGCCAGTTTATCTAATGGTGTTAAACGTAAGTGTTCATCATGTTCAAAAACAATATCATCACCACGGCGTTGAGGGACCACTACAGGTACAATTTCTTCAGCAAAGAAGCCTTTTTCTTGCGCTGCTTTGGCTTTGCTTTGGCTCCAAAACGAAAATTTGTCTTGGTCTTCGCGGCTAATATTAAATTGCTCAGCAACATTTTCAGCAGTTTCCGGCATACTTTCTGTACCGTAAACGTTGTCTAATTGCTTGTTAACAAAACGCCATCCCATAGTGGAGTCAAACATTTCTTGGCTTCTACCAAAAGCGGTTTCAGCTTTTCCCATAACATACGGAGCCCGTGTCATTGCTTCAACACCACCGGCAATCATCATTTCAGCTTCGCCTGCTTTGATGCTGTTAGTTGCCATTGCAATAGCGTTCATGCCTGAGCCGCATAAGCGATTTACAGTAATTCCAGCAACACCGATAGGATAGCCAGCAAGTAATAAGCTCATACGGGCGATATTACGGTTATCTTCACCTGCTTGGTTTGCACAACCTAAGATAACATCGTCAACTTGCTTTAAATCTAATTGTGGGTTACGTTTTTTTAATGCTTTAAGGGGAATGGCAGCTAAGTCATCAGCGCGAACAGATGAAAGTGATCCACCATAGCGACCAATCGGCGTACGTACGCCATCACAAATGTATACTTCTTTCATATTTAATTCCTAAGCAACTATTATACTCTTTGTTAATTGAGCGTTTTCGTTGTCAAAAGTACTCATTGACATGCGTCAACTCCGTGCTTTTTTCTAGAAAACATCTCAATTATCTTTGAGATATATTAGTTACTTTTATCAATTGTTTTTTTGAGTTTCTCCCGAAGTATTAGTCGGGAATCCAGTTATTTTTATTCGCGCGAAATATTACTTAGTCATCTCTGGCTTTAACACTTCAAAGCCATCTTTCAAAACACTGACTAAATGGTCGATTTCTTTTTTGCCCATGGCTGTTGATAAGGTTGCAGAGCAAGTATTTATCAGCATAACGCCATTGTCGAATAAGTGGTCAAGTAATTTGGTGATTAATGCACTCTCGTGTTTATCTACATAAGCTTCACGATAGTTTTTAGGTGGCTGGGCCTTTAAGTGTACCCTAAACATACTGCCAGCTCCTGTTACGCAGGCATCAATGCCAACCTCGCTAATTGCTTTAGTAATTTCTGCTTTAGCATAAGTGGTTAAATCATTAAGTTGAGTTACCGCTGCTTGGTCAAAATCTTTTATGGCAGTAAAACCTGCTGTCATGGTGATTGGGTTAGCTGAGAAAGTACCAGAGTGAGGTAATAATACTTTTGGCTCAGTTGGATCTAAAACTTTCATTACTTCATCACAGCCTGCTAGCGCGCCGGCAGGGAAACCACCACCAATCACTTTACCCATAGCGGTTAGATCAGGATCTACATCGTAGTTTTGCTGAGCGCCGCTGTAATTGGTTCTAAAGGTGATTACTTCATCAAACACTAATAGTGATTTGTTATCACGGGTCCACTTATGCAGAGCGTTTATAAA
>Ga0209292_1006109_pt1 | contig 11990 bp, 10 predicted proteins | sample GOMGulsemesocosm_2_FD_184634 | JGI IMG/M metagenome (GOLD analysis project Ga0209292, IMG submission 184634) | Methane-oxidizing microbial communities from mesocosms in the Gulf of Mexico - GOM9C Gulf of Mexico (SPAdes) (version 2) | ecosystem: Environmental > Aquatic > Marine > Cold seeps...
CCGTGGCAATGATGTTGCTTGAAGAGCGAGGGCTACTGCAGCTCGATGATCCTCTTGGCGATTACTTACCTGCATTTAACGAGATGATGATCTATACCGACGGAAATTTAATCCCAGCTGAGAACCCGATCACCCTCAGGCAACTCTTACTGCATACCTCGGGCTTAACCTATTCAATGTTGCCCAATGAGCCCGCTGTTTCGAGCCTTTATGAGGCGGCAAAAATCAATGAAGCAAGAGGGCGCTTAGGCACTCGAAACCTAGAGGCACATGTAGACTCTTTAGCTGAACAACCACTTATCGCCGAACCCGGAACGGCTTGGCATTACTGCGAAGGTGTCAGCGTAGCTGCAAGAGTAATAGAAATCCTGTCGGGCCAAGGTTACGGTGATTTTCTTCGTGACCATATTTTTGAACCTCTTGGCATGATCGACACGTCCTACAGTGTTCCGCCAGAGAAACGGCATCGTTTGGCAACGCTCTATGAACAACAAGCGACGTTAAGTGAAAACCTCCAACCCGAATATAAACCAACGACCGACTACGGTGGAGACTACCTGACGCAGCCCACCTTGCAGGCTGGGGGCGCTGGCTTGGTCAGCACTGCGTCAGATTACCTAAGGTTTGCGCAAATGCTGCTAAACGGTGGGGAGCTTGATGGTAAGCGTGTGCTAAATGACGCGAGCGTTCAATGCATTATGAATAATCAACTGGGGCCGGAATTTGGTCCCTCACCTTTAGAAACTCTTGCACCAAAATACCAAGGCCTGGGTTTCGGCCTGTGTGGGTACGTCGTAAGGGATGGTGCCTGTGTGGGACGACCCGGCAGAAGTGGTCAGTATGGTTGGTCTGGCTGGGCAAATACACATTTTTGGATCGACCCCAATTTGAAATTAGTGGGCCTGGTTATGACACAGCTAATTCCCCGACCTGAAATAGACTTTAATTTAGCGGCAACCATGCTAAAGACCACTTATGACGCCTTAGAAAATGAACAAATTAAAGAGGAGAATTGTTAGATGGCCTGGCAAGAAGTGTGCAGTGTTGACGCCGTTAAAACAGTGAGCTGCATTGGCTGTGGGTTGATCGGCGGTGGTTGGGTTATTCATTTTCTGAGCCGGGGACTGGAAGTTGTTGTCTGGGACCCTGCAGAGGACGCGCGTAAGAATCTGGACAAGTTGCTGCAGCAGGCGATGCCGGTCGTCTTCGGAAGTGAGTTGGCGCTTGCAGAGTGCCGCAAAAGATTGCGATTTGTGGACACCTTAGCAGAGGCTCTCGCTGAGGCGGAATATGTACAGGAAAGTGCACCAGAGATTCTTTCATTAAAGCAAAATTTATTTTTTGATATTGACCAACATCTGGACTCCAATGTGGTTGTGGGCTCGTCAACGTCCGGCTTGCTGATGAGTGATATGTTAACAAATGCGATATATCCAGAGCGCTTTGTCGTTTGTCACCCGTTCAACCCATCCTATCTGATTCCTTTTTTGGAAGTAGTCCCCAGCAAACATACCCTATTGGCTGTCTCGTCCTGGGCGAAGAAATTTTTTGAAATCGCCGGTAAAAAGGTTGCTCTCATTGATAGGGAAATACCAGGTTTCATTGGTAATCGTTTGCAGGCTGCTGTTTGGCGAGAGTGTGTGCACATGCTTAAAGAAGACGAAGCTACCGTTGAACAATTGGACATGGCTATTAGAGAAGGCTTGGCACCCAGATGGTGTATGTTGGGGCCCTTTATGACCTTTCACTCGGCGGTGTCAGAGGGTGGCATACGCTCTTTCATTGAAAAATTTAATGGCTTTTTTGATAAGCCTTGGTCTCGGCTCCCTTCGCCGGATATCAGCCCCGAGTTGATCGAGAAGATCGTTATCGCTACAGAAACCGCTGCCAGTAAAGTAGGCGAAAAAGCGCTTATAGAACGCAGGGATGAGGGTATCGTTGCCATAGTAAAGGCAGTCAGTGACATAGGGCACTAAAGAGAAATTATCCGCGAACCCGATGTGATTATCTGTTGGGAAAAATAATATAGAAAGTTTAAAAGAGGTATGATAGATGTTTGTTTTTATTGCAAAAACTCGGCCAGCGACTGTGATCGCTGCATGCTTACAAGAAGCTAGAGGCTATTTCGGTCTTGTCATCAGTCTATTAGTTCTGTTTGCAAACGTGGCATTAGCTAGTGTGGACCCGCATAAAAGTGTGGCTGTGGATGTTGTGGTCGAAGGTGGGGCAATTTCTGGCTATTTTGAAAAAGGACTGAACATATTTAAAGGGGTGCCCTATGCTGCCGCCCCGGTAGGGACCTTAAGGTGGCGGGCGCCGCAGTCAATTAAAAGCTGGCAAGGCGTAAAACCCACACGTGAATACAGCGCGGCTTGTCTGCAAAAAGGCGGCACAGGTTTACTTGATAGCACTACCCAATTAAGCGAAGACTGCCTCTACCTCAATATATGGACAAAAAACATTACACCAGAAAGAAAGATGCCAGTCATGGTATGGATTCACGGTGGTTCATTTGTTGCGGGTTCTGCAAACGTCGCTGCCTATGATGGTAGTGCCTTTGCACAACAAGGAGTGGTCTTAGTTAACTTTAATTACCGCCTTGGCAATTTTGGGATGTTTGCCCATCCGGCTCTATCAAAATCAAATCTTAAAAACATGCCGAATGAACCCTTAGGCAACTATCTCATTATGGACCAGCTGGCGGTATTACAGTGGGTTCAAAAGAATATTGAAAAGTTTGGTGGTGATCCCAAAAATGTGACAATTTTTGGTGAGTCTGCCGGGGGAGCGTCGGTGAATGCATTGCTGGTGTCGCCCGCGAGTAAACAACTGTTCCATAAGGCCATTTCTCAAAGTGGTACGTCTCGTCAGATCATGCCAGATTATTCGGTCAGAAACCTGGGGCGTAGACGCCCGTCTCTGGAAGCGCAGGGCGAACGTATCGTCGACGCTCTTGACTTGGAAAATTCCTCGGACTTGGTCTCAAACTTACGGAAATTACCTGCGGTCGACATTTTGGAGGCATCTGTTGCTAAAGCCCATTATTTCCCCAGCACTGATGACGGCAAGCTGGTACCCGGACATCCCTCGCAGATATTTGAGTCGGGAGACTATCATAAACTGCCGATAATTTTTGGAGCCAATAGTTGGGAGGGAAGCCTGCTCACAGACGAATATAACCCAACACATTTTTTGCGCTGGTTAAAGCTTGATGAAAAGGCTCTCACTCGCTTGTATGGCAAAAAATCCAAAAAAGAACTGGCTCAGCTGGTGTTTGGGGATATGGTTTTTACCGGAGCTACGCGAACGGCGGCAGCGGTGATTTCTGAATCCAATCCGGATGTCTACTTATATCATTTCACGTACCTTCCTACATCACTTCGAGGGCACTTCCCCGGAGCGCCTCACGCTATGGATATCCCTTATGTATTTAATACCTTGCAAGCCAAAAATTATGTCGCTCCAGATGTTGAGATCGAGTACGAGGAGTATGACTACCAGTTAAGTCGAGTTGTCAGAGATTACTGGGTTCAATTCTCAAAAACAGGCAACCCAAATGGCAGTGATAGACCAATGTGGCCTAGTTATTCACGGGAAAATGACGAATTACTTGAGATTGGTCTTGAGGTTGTAAAACGTAAAAACTTTTCAAAAAAACGTTTGGATTTTTATCAATGATATTGGCCTCTGCCGATCGTTGATGATGATTGATTAAGCTTTCCTTGCAGCTTCCCTCGAAATTTTCCACTGTAAAGTTTTCAGGCTATTGTGTTATGACCGTCGCGATCGAATCTACTGAAGTAAACTCCCTAAGCTGGAGTCGTTTGGCGAGTTACGCTGCCCCCGCAACGGGCTCGTTCTTTTTCTACATTCCAATGTTAAGTATCTTACCTGCCATTTATGGTAAATATTTTGGACTGGAGCTAAGCGCCATAGCCTCGGCGGTGATATTAATCCGGTTATTTGACGGATTTACAGACCCTATTATAGGGTATCTCTCTGATTGGCATCGAGCGCGGCAGGGCTCGCGCAAAACCTGGGTTGTCTTTGGTGGGTTCGGCGCAATCATTGCCTGTTATCACTTATTTATTCCCTCGCAAGGCGTAAGCGCAAGTTATTTTCTTTTCTGGTCGCTGACCTATTATCTAGCGCTGACTATATCAGATGTGCCGCACCTAGTTTGGGGGACAGAACTCACCATGGATTACAATAAGCGAACACAGGTTTATTCCATGCGAACGATCGCCTACAAAATGGGCGTTCTGTGTTTTTATGCAATGCCACTATTGCCATTTTATGCGTCTAATTCGTATACGCCAGAAGTGCTTAAGGACGCATTTTTGGTCGGCAGCAGCTTAACATTGCTTGGTTTACTTTGGGCTTTGCTATGTGCTCCCTCCGGCAAAGTAGTGCTTCCAATTCGCAGAGATAGCCTGAGTTTGATTGTGAGATCTATTGTTGGGAATTCACCTCTTATTATCTATTTTCTAGCCTATGTCTGCATCGGTCTAAGTTACGGCATGTGGTTTGGTTTGCTTTATTTCTATCTGGACAGCTATTTGTTATTAGGTGATTCAATGGCTTTGATGTTTACAATCGCTACCCTCGTGTCCTTGTTCTCCGCACCCATTTGGTCAAGCATGGTTAGAAAAACCAGTAAGCAAAGCGCTTGGGCTATGGGAACAATCCTATTTGTTCTGCAGCTTATAGGAATGTTATTTCTCGAATCCACTAGTGATAGATGGATTGCTATGGTGTTAATTGTTATGGCTTTTGTGTCTTTTGCGGGTCACAACATTGCGCCTTTGGCAATATTGGGTGACATTATTGATTTCGGTAAGCTGAAATTCCACCAAGATCGAGGCGCCACTTATTTTGCAATCAATAATTTACTTTATAAAATCGGATTAGGCTTAGGTTCTGGTCTCGCCTTGGCGGTGGCTGGAATATTTGATTTTGATCCGGCGGGCGAGAGTCAAAGTGCAATGGCGATTCTGGGCCTCAAGCTTGGTTTTATCTATATCCCAAGTTTGTTTCTAATTGCGGGTATCTTTTTTATAGCGAAAACGCCGATTAATCGGCGTCGCCAGGCCATTATCAAAAAACGCCTTGTGATGCGAAGTAGGCAATTCTCTCAATCTTGAAGTGGTCTAAATTCTGTGGCCACTAATGACAGACGTTCCCGAGCATGAGTCGCTACCGCTTACCCACGACCAAGTTGATGTTCCCGTGGTGCTGGATTGTCTAATCTGAAACTGTCCGTTCTCAGTAGTGGTACCACCATCATCGGGGAATACCACAGAGTATTCGTAGTTCAATTGGCTGGCTGAAACTGATGCAAGGTTGGTGGCCGTTAAGCCATTAGAAACGCTTAAGGAATACCGATTCTCTGTCGCTGAATCCCCCGTGAATGTTCTAACAACAGTGGCTGTAAGGGTATTTGTTTCATTTCCACAACCCTCCTCTTGCACAGTCAGCAACCAATCACCCGCAAAATTGTCGATTTTCATTAATAACCCAACCTGAAACAGTACCGTTGAATTTTCTCCAAGTATGCTCAATTCAGTGACATGTTCCGGTGAGCTCTCTAGAGGCCCAAATGTCAATTCAAGGGTCTTGCTACCGCCTGCTTCAATTGTGAGTGGGAAATTTCCGGCTATCTCGTCTGGATGGTCCTGAGCTGAAACCCCTGAAATGACCATCGCCGCTGCACTTGGGTTGGTTATGGTAAAGGCAAAAGTATTGATGCTATTGATGTCGCTCCACAGTTGCACGAAAGCGCCGTTGCTGAGATCCGTATTGTTTAGTGAGAATTCTAGCTCGACAAAAGCGACCCATGTGGTAATGGCCAGCAAGGTTGACTCCACAGAGTCGGCGGCATCACTTACGGCAATCAGTAATTGCTGCACAGTGGCGATATCGCCCGAACCATAGGAAAGGCTCTCAAGTTCAACTCTGTCGGTAAAACTATTCGCCACTTCAATTTTATTGTTCAAAGCGATTAAGTCGCTGTCCACAGAGCCATCGGCAATTTGTTTGGCGATCGATGCCAGCGTTGCTACACCACTCTCCAAACGACCCACATAGAAAGCGAGGCCGCCCGAATCTGAATCGCGATTAAACATTTGTTGAAAGAGACCATTGACCAATTCCTCATTGCTCAGCGAGCCAAAATTATCGCTGTATTCCTGGGAATTACCAAAATTAGAAAGGACATTGTTTAAATCACTTGAAGCATCAAATTTTTCGGCCCAAAAATTGACTCCGCCAGGATCGCCAGGGCGGCCGTAATAAGCGACATACATCTGCTGAGCTATGTTGATAGAGTCTTGAGTCGCCGCTATCGCCGTTGTAGGCAGTGACACAAAGCATACGGCTGCGAGCAGTAATTTAAGCCGAAGGTAGCCGCGGCCAAGAAAGTGAATTTGGGAATATGAGGTCATAGGGTCTTCCATGTTGAGTAATTTATTGAGTCCAATTCGATAAGTACCCCACAATAGTACAGGAGTTGACTGCATTCACAAACGTGCCTCATCTACCCTGAAAATAGAGGAGGCGGAGAATTTTACTGGTTTGTGAACGCTGATTATTGCGCAAAAAAAGCTTAAGCAAACCCGTTACAGACGGAATACCTCTTTGGCGTTGCCAGATAGAAACCGCTCTTGCGCTACATCGCTTAGGTTCAGAGTTTCTAGTGATTCCAAACATTGTGCGTGAGTCAGCATGGGGTAGTTGGTACCAAACATAACTTTGTGTTTATCTGATTGCGTCATATAGCGAATGAGCTCCTGAGGATAACGGTTTACGGTGTAAGCCGATGTATCGATATACACATTGCTATGTTTGCGTGCCACGGCGATCATTTCTTCCGTCCAGGGATAACCGATATGGCCGCAGACAATTTTTAGGTCGGGAAAATCCAGTGCGATTTGATCAATGTAGGGAATAGGGCGGCCGGTTTCAGATGGGCATAGGGGGCCTGTGTGGCCAACTTGCAGGCACACTGGAATGTCCAGCTCAACGCAGGCGGTGTACAAGGGGTAGTAGTAAGGATGTGTGGGCGGTAACTCCCACAACCATTGCACAATTCGTAGGGCTTTGAAGTTCCAGTCGTTAACACAGCGGCGCAGTTCTTGTACGGCCTTCACCGGATGCCGCAAATCGACGCCGGCAACACCAATAAAACGATCGGGGTGGGCATCCACCAAGGTTTTGACTTCTGCGTTGCTGATCATGTCGCCGTGAGGGGCATACCAGGCGCTAATAAGGCCGCGACCAACGTTCCCTGCATCCATTAAATCCAATGTCATGCTGGCAGGTGGGGCGTCTTCAACGGTTTTGCCGCCTGTCCAGCGGCGCAGAGATTCAAAGATGGGGTGGTTAATAAAGCGGGCCGTGGGATGTTGCATCCAGACATCAATGATATCAGTCACAGTGGTACCTCGTAATGGTCAGTGAATAAATTAGATTAGATATCTAATTAAATTGAAAAATAAAATCACCACTTTTGGATCAGTTTAGTCAGTAGTTGCGTTAATTTCTGTTTTTCAGTGGCAGACAAAATACTGTCGATTTTACTGTGCATGCTGTCTGAAATCTCAGACAGCTCGTCAATCAATCGCTTGCCTTTGGCGGTCAGTGATACCTGGAATATACGCCCATCGTCCGGTGAACGGCGTTTACGCACATATTCAAACGCCACCAGCTTATCGATTAATACTGTGATTGTAGGTTTAGTCCGTCCCACAGAGTGCGCCACCTGCTGCATGCTCATGGCTTCATTCAAATGCAGGGCTAATAGCACCTCGCCATGGCTGGGTGCTAGCTCACTAAGGCCCCGCGCGGACAGAGCTTCGCTCAAAAAACTATGGGTATAGTCGCGAGCCCTGGATAGTTGGCTGACGATTTTTTTGTCTGTAAGGCTCTGTGACACAGTCTGCTCGCTTGTATTGAGAGTGCCCTATTAAAGTTAGATGTCGAACTAATGTCAAGGCTCAGACTTAAGCGTAGCCCATTTTTCCTAGTTGGCACTTAGTATCCGTGAACATTATCGAAGCCTCGAGGTAGGTCCATTCGATGAGTGCAGTGGGGCGGTTGTTGGAACAAAAACGGCGTCAACAGCGGGTGAAGTCTGAAATGTCCTTCGGTATTATCTGCTCCGTTTAACGCGGGGCGTCTTCATTTTCCTTGGTGTTTATAATCCATAATCATTCTTATTCATGAAGGTGCAAGTTTAGGCATGAAAGTTAACGATAATACTTATCATAATCATTACAAGACCTTGAAAAATAACGATATATTAGCTTGGAGGTATATGCGAAAATAATCCCCCTTGCCTTGCACTATGGTCTACGCTTTCTATTAAAATGCGGTGCGGCAATGTAAAAAGGAGCTACAAATGAAAGGCAAAGTGAATATCATTGAGGCGCTCAATAAAGTGCTCTATCAAGAGCTGGCCTCAATCAGTCAATATTTTTTGCATGCGCGTATGTTCCGTAACTGGGGGCTAGAAGAGCTCAACGAGAAAGACTACGAAAAGTCCATCAAAGACATGAAGCAGGCAGACAAGCTGATTGAACGCATTCTGTTTCTGGAAGGCCTGCCCAACCTGCAGGATTTAGGCAAACTTCGTATTGGCGAAAATGCGGCGGAAATGCTTCAGTGCGATATGGATCTCGAGATGGAACAAATCGCTTTGATGCGCAGTGCCATAGAGCTGTGTGAAAAGGAGCAGGATTACGTCAGCCGCGAGCTACTGGAGGATATTCTGGAATATGAAGAATCCCATGTCGACTGGATCGAGTCTCAGCAATTCCTGATACAAAACCTTGGAATAGAGAATTATCTACAATCCATGATGAATGATTAAAACGGAGATTCCCATGAAAGGTGTCGACAAAGTTATAGACCTACTGAACAAACAGCTAACCCTGGAGCTGACCTCTATGGATCAGTATCTGGCCCACTCAAAAATGTATGAGGATTGGGGCATCGGCAAGCTGCACGAGAAACTCGCACACGAGTACGAAGAAGAATTAGGGCACGCGCAACGCTTGGCTGAACGAATTTTGTTTTTGGAAGGTACGCCGGATACCGTGTCGCGGGATAAGGTTAACGTTGGTGCAGACGTCCGGCAAATGCTGGAAAACGACCTCGTCGGTGAACGCGCTGTAGCGGAAAGCCTACGTATGATTATCGGTGTCTGTGAGCAGGAGAGTGATTACGTCAGCCGGGATATGTTGCAAGACCTCCTGAATGACACTGAAATGGATCACATCTACTGGCTAGAGCAGCATCTGGGCTTGATCGATAAAATTGGCCTGCCTAATTACATTCAATCACAAATGGGCAGCAGCGCACCTTAGTTTTCTCCACGACATTGGGCGAGTGTTTTCACCTGGAAGGAAGCGCTCGTTTCATATCGACTCTCTTCTTTTTCAAATGATAACAATTATCATTTGCATTTGGTTCGTGGTAACGATAGTCTTAACTCCCCTTGGTAGATGCTGTTGCATCAGGAGCAGGAGTCAAGAGAGCTATGAGAACCTTTACCTTAGATACGTTTGATACCACTTTTATTCCTCAGAGTATGGTTTTACATGGCCGTACAACAGCCGTAAACACAAAACCGATTAAGGACGGTCCTGAAAAGAAAGTCCTGTTTACTCCACTGAAAATCCGGACCGATACCCTGCACCATTTGATCGCTCAGGGTGTATTGGCCGTTGATGACTTGCGCGAGTTAGATCGACAGGCTCAAAAGGGTATTCGGGCGCTGATATTAGAAGGCTTACAGGCTACAAAACTATAGTCCCTCTTGGTCGATGCCCGCTGTAATTGATGTGTTTCTTAGCTCGTTTTAAATTCACTCAGTGCTGATTTCATCGACTCGGCAAGGCCTGCAACTCTGGCTCCGGATGCCGCGGCAGAGTTGGACAAGCGTACCGTTTCTTCCGACAAGTCGTTAATTCGTGTTGCCCTCACACTGACCTCATCCACTGTCAGCAGCTGTTTCTCTGCCGCCTTGCTAATGTCGCCACTGACGGCAAGGATGGTCGCAAACGCTCGAGTGATACTCTCTAGCGCTCCACCGGCCTCATCCGCCAGAGCAACACTTGCCCGGGCAGACGCTTCTCCGGCAGACATGTCGTCCACTGCCGCCTGAGTGCCCGCTTGTAGACTCTCAATCACCTGCTGAATCTCCTCTGTAGAAAACGATGTTTTACTCGCTAGTTGCCTCACTTCATCTGCCACTACAGCAAAACCGCGTCCGTGGCTGCCGGCCCGTGCAGCTTCAATTGCGGCATTCAAGGCCAGCAGGTTTGTCTGTGCGGCGATATTTCTAATGACTTCAAGCATAGCTTTAACATTTTGGCTGTCGGATTTCACTCGGCTGACACCTTCCACTGCACTACTGACGATGCCGGCGAGGCTGTTAGTGGCGTCCATTGTTTGAGTGACGGTTGTCAGCCCAAGGGATGTTAACTCCTCCGCTTGTTCCGCCGCACTCGTGGCATTGTTAGCGCTGCTTAAAACACGGTGAGACGCTTGATTAACGACCTCAATGGAAGCGCTCATGGTTTTGATTTCAGCTTGTTGTTCTCGCGCTTGATACTCAGCGGATTGGTTAACATCAAGCAGAGAATTAGACTCCCCGTCGAGCTCTTGACTCACGGCTTGCATGTTCGTAATAACCGTTTTTAGGCTATCCATCATCAAATTAAATTTGTGCCCAATCTCGCCAAATTCATCCTCCCGGCCGGGCGCGATTCTGTAAGTTAGGTCGCGTTCGCTCTCAATGTGTACTACCGCATTGTGAAGCCTGCCAAGGGGCAATTTAACGCTTAGGTAGATCCAGCTTCCCATGATAGCTAGGGAGATTATTTGAACAAACAATACGATAAGTAGTAAGTTTGTCGCCTGTAGAGAGACGGCCTCAACATCTTCGCTTGTTTGGGTGGCAAGTATTTCCTGAGCTGCGATCAGGTCACTTATCAGCGCTAATACAGGGTCTATACCAGGGTATAACTCTAGGTCGATATACCCACTCATGCTGTAAGAAGATCTTTCTTCTACAAATCCCTGTAGTCGATTCAGTACCTCGTCAGCCCTAGCCAGGGTGTGTTCGGCGGCCTGAAGTAGGTTCTGTTCCTCTGGCGACAGACTTCCTTCGCGATACAAGTTCCATTCCTGTTGAAGTTTTTGTCGAGCCGAAACCAGCTGAAGTTGTGCGTCACTCCACAGTAACATTTGGGATTTGGTCTTGTGGGCGAGATCGACTACATGCTGAGTATAGATTCCTTTAATTTTATGCAGACGTTGGATGGGGGCCAGTCTTTCATGTATTAGATCACTCGCGGTAATACTTATGCCATTCATCCGAGAAATTGAAAATAGAGCGACCAGAGTGCTAAGTAGCAGTGGGAAGATAATAAATAGAATTAGCTTAACTCGAATTGAAATTGTACGTTTCATAGATATCCTAAAGTGTTGACAATTGTATTAATGTGAAGCGAAAAGAGACTGGTTAATTGAGCTTCTAAAAATACTTTCTGCGCGGAAGTCTATGACACTTTTGTGACATATTTGTGACGGTGTAATTTTATGAATGGAAGCATAAAATGAAATTCGAACGTCAAGGAAAAAACGGCAAAGGCTGTAATATTTCTGTCATAAATTCATCATAAAGTTGTCATCTTACTGACATAAAGTGACGGGCCGTGAGCCCTAAAGCACTGTCCATGAGGTATCAAATGACAAACGTATGCTCAATGAAAAATGAACTGAATTTAATACTGAAAAGAGAAGCGTTGACGATTGTTTTTCAAGCAATTTTTGATACCTCCTCGAATAAAATTATGGGGTATGAGGCTCTAACGCGTGGGCCAAAGAATCACCCGCTGAGATCTCCGCAGAAGCTGTTCGATCTTGCGTATGAACACGGGAAACTGTCAGAGCTGGAACGCTTGTGTAGAAAACTTGCGATAAAA
>Ga0209292_1006111_pt1 | contig 11988 bp, 12 predicted proteins | sample GOMGulsemesocosm_2_FD_184634 | JGI IMG/M metagenome (GOLD analysis project Ga0209292, IMG submission 184634) | Methane-oxidizing microbial communities from mesocosms in the Gulf of Mexico - GOM9C Gulf of Mexico (SPAdes) (version 2) | ecosystem: Environmental > Aquatic > Marine > Cold seeps...
CCACGAGAAGACCCTATATTAATTCCGAAATCATCAGATGATTTCCAATTAGCCGATGTCACAGCTTTTCTGGAGACATAAATAGCATACAATACAGAATCATCCAAATTCCTATATTTAGCATCAGAATCTCGCAATTCTTCAATCGCTACTTTATCCTCCTCAGAAAGTTGAGCTACTAAAGCTGAGAAATTCTCAAATTGTTTTTCACTAATAAAATGATTATCATTTAGATAATTATCCCATATCTGATTTTGAGTACTTCCTAATGCCGAAATAGATGCTAATGCCGTTATGGAAACTGGTGAATTCATTATGATTTATAGTCCTTATATAAAGAGCACAAATTTACACTATTTCCAACGCCTCTTCAATAGTTTTATATACTTTTTCTAATTGCTCCTTAGTAATCACATAAGGTACCTGAATGTATATAGTATTCCCTAATGGTCTTAAAAATACTCCATGATCCATAAAGAATTGTAACAGCTTGTCTCGAAGACTTCCATAACGTTCCATTTCTGTATTTAAATCTAAAGCAAAAATAATCCCCAATTGCCGAGTAGATTTTACTTTTGGATGATTTTCAATACGCTTATTAAACGTTTTATGAGAGGCCATTATAACTTCAATATTCTTTTGAATAGTCTCCGATTGTAACAACTCAATACTCGCTATAGCTGCAGTACACGCCAATGGATTAGCACAATAGGTATGACAATGAAACATTCCTTTACTAATGTCATTACTCAAAAAAGCATTGTAAATATCTTGTGTACATGAGGTAATAGCCATAGGCATTAACCCAGCTGTTAATGCTTTACTTAAACAGATAATATCAGGTTTTGTCTCAATATAATCAGAAGCAAAGTATTTTCCTGTTTTACCAAAACCAGTCATTACTTCATCTGCAATTGTTAAAACTGAATTTTCTTTACAAAATTTCAGAATTTCACCCAAACCTGATGCATCATGAATTTTCATTCCTGCCGCTCCCTGCACCAAAGGCTCATATACAAATCCCGCTACTTTGTTATTAGCAATAATTTTCTTTAACTGCCCAAGTATTGCTCGTGTGTTATTTCCATCAGGGACTGGAATTCGTTTGATATCCATCAAAAAGTCTTCAAACGGTCCATTATATACCGACAATCCCGAAACCGCCATAGCACCAAAAGTATCGCCATGAAATCCATTTTCAAAAGCTATAAACGTATCTCGTTTTTCTTCTTTATTAAAATGGTATTGTAAGGCCATTTTAATACCAACTTCAACACTTGTAGATCCATTTTCAGAAAAGAATATTTTATTTTGATTTTTCGGAAGAATTTTAATCAGTTCTTCTGAAAGTTTTACCGCAGGTTCATGGGTAAAGTCACTAAACATTACTTGATCCAGTTGCTTCATTTGATCAGAAACCCGACTAGTAATAAATTCATTACAATGTCCAAACATACAGGTATACCATGATGCAATTGCATCAATATACTCATTTCCTTTATCATCTGTCAGCACACAACCCTTTGCTTTAACAATTGGTAAACTATTAGGATTTAATTGGTGTTGTTTTAACGGATGCCAAATATGATTTTTATCTCTTTCTTGGAGGCTAGCCTCTTTATCTTTTCCCATCTAGTCGTTTATTAGCCACTATTGTTATAAATAAGCGCTTGATATTTTTTTTTATAATTTATCTTTAAAAACCGCAGCGTATTCCAGTATTACATTTTTATCAAAATAAGGTTCATCATCTATTCTTCCTAAAACAGATACTCCTGTCATTTTTTCAATAACACCTTCAGAAGTTTTGTTTTCTTCTCCATTAAAAATAACAGCAATATCAAATCCTTTTTGTTGCAACAACTGTATAGTCATTAAAGTATGATTGATACTCCCTAAATAATGACGCGACACAACAATTACCTTATAGTCTGGTTGAATTAAATCTAGTATAGTTTCGGTGTCATTCAATGGAACCAATAAACCTCCAGCACCTTCTATTACAAGATTATTTTTGGTCTTGGGTGTTTTAATTCTTCTCAAATCTATGGTAACCCCATCTATTGCTGCTGCAGCATGCGGACTCATAGGAGTTTGTAGTGCATACGCATTTGGATGGATCGTCGTTTTTGAATTGGATATTAAATTCGAGATTGTATGTGAGTCTCCTGTTACTAACTCTCCAGCCTGAATGGGTTTCCAATAATCAGCTTCTAAAGCTTCCGTTAATATTGCAGAAACTATTGTTTTCCCAACATCAGTACCTATACCCGTTACAAATAATTTCATACTCATATTACTTCTGCTGCATTAAAATTAGTATTACAATCTGCGCAATTGTATTCAAACTTCCCGCTTACAGGAATCAGCTTTAGGAATAAGTTTTTATAAGACATGCGCAACTTAAAATTTGAAGACTTACAACTTGAGCAAACAATTGGCTCTACCAATAAACTTGCATCAATAGTTCTTATAATATTTTTAGCTGTCTCTACATACTCCGTATACACTTGAAGCTTCACTCCTCCAATGGCATTACTTACTAACGGATCAGTATCCACTGTGTACTCATCAGCTAAAAACACTTTTATATTTTCAGATTCTAATTTACCCTTAATTATTAAGGCTTCCGATGAATATTGAAATACGGCAATGGTTGTAAAACTATCTTTCATATACTTATTTTTTTTCAGACAAGAGCTGAAATTAAACATGCACAAATGTACTAAGCAAATTTAATACTTTATCAATTTCTTGATGTGTATTACAAGAATGCAAACAAAAACGCAAACGTTCTTTTCCTTCAGAGACCGTAGGTGATAAAATTGGACGAACATCAAAACCTTTTTCTTGCAATAGCTCTGCACATTTTTTAACGGTTGAATTGCCTGAAATGATACAGCATTGTATTGCCGATTTACTCTCAACAAACAATTTATTTAGTTTTAGTTCTGAATATTTAACTTTAAAATATTGAATGTTATCATGTAATTTTTGAATATCCGAGTGAGATCTCTCGGCTCTGCTCGAAATAACCAATTCTTTGTAACTCATGTGAATTGTCGCTAACGAATGTGGCGACAAACCGGTTGTATATATAAATGATCGAGAAAAATTTATGAGATACTCTTTTAGCTGCTTACTCCCTAAAACTGCTGCTCCATGACAACCCATAGCTTTTCCAAAAGTGATTATTCTTGCAAACACTTCTTTTTCCAAACCTAATTGCTGAACCAACCCGAAACCAAATACACCAACCGCATGTGCTTCATCCACTATTACATGGACATTATATTGTTTACACAAATTAACCATAGCTCTCAAATCTGGTGAATCACCATCCATTGAAAAAATCGATTCCGTAACTACATATACTTCTTCTACTCCTGAATGACGTAACAATTTCTTTTCTAAATCAGCTAGATCATTATGTTTGAATGAGTAAGTTTTAGCGTTAGACAATTTTATACCATCACGTATTGAAGCATGTGAATATTCATCGTATAAAATCACATCATTTCGCTGTGGGATTGCACTAAAAAAACCAATATTAGCATCATAGCCCGAATTGAAAATCAATACTTCAGACTGATGAATTCGCTGTAATTGTTCTTCTACAACAGCATACAACTCATGGTTTCCAGATAATAATCGAGAACCCGAAACACCGTTTAAGACATGTTTATTATCAATTAAATATTGATGTGATTCCTTAAAAATCACCTCTGATTTAGAAAACCCCAAATAGTCATTAGAAGAGAAATCAACCAATCCATTTTGAGACGACAACTTTCGAAAACTATTGTTTTCTATTCGCTTTTGTAATTTTTGATGTAGTTTTTTAGGAAACATTTTTCAAAGATACTTTTTTATAGAATAAAGAACTCTTTATCATGAGTAATAAACATTACTCCAAATATTAATTACAAAAACATAATTCCCCTACCTACTTAAAACCAGGCTCCTACAACATAAATTATCTTTTTTTAATGTTTTATTATTGTTTTACGATAACTTGCGTTTACATTTGTTATTGTTAAACAATAATTTACAATGAGAAAACTAACAATTTTAAAAGCATTTATCGATTTTTTCTGGATTATGGCTATAATTGCCTCGCCATTAATATTAATACTAATTGGGTTTATAATAATAATAGATAGTAGCTTACTAGGGAAACACAATCTTTATATCTACGGAATGTTTATAGATAATTTTACTGGAAGTAGTAAAATAGTAATCATTCTTCCTATGATTGCCTATCTTATTTCAATTTATTGCCTCTACCTATTTAGAAAAATATTAAGCCACCTTAAGAACCTAGAATTATTTCATGATTTCGTGATAACCAAAATGAATACCATAGGTAATCTTTTAACACTCACCGCAATCTTAAATGCTATACCAAAATTCATCTATAAACAAGTCTATGAAAACAAAATTAATTTAGATTTTGGAATGAATCCTATAATTGTAGCCATATGTTTAGGTCTCTTTTTTATGATATTAAGTGAGATATTTAAAATAGCCAAAAATGCAAAAGAAGAAAACGACCTAACTGTATAACCATGCCTATTATAATCAACTTAGATGTAATGCTTGCCAAACGTAAAATGCGTAGCAAGGAACTGGCAGAAATTATTGATATCACAACTGCAAACCTTTCCATACTCAAGTCAGGAAAAGCAAAGGCAGTACGTTTTTCAACTTTAGAAGCTATATGCAAAGCGTTGGAATGCCAACCTGCAGATATATTAGAATATATTGAGGAATAAATCCCCCAGACTAAAGAGAAGGAATTAAATGAAGTTTTTTGTTAATTATTACGCAAAACACACTATAGAATCAGTTGCTTTTTTATATTTGAAACTCAATAACAAATATAATTTTATGAAAATTAAATACATTTCACTATCAGTTGCTTTTATACTCTTTTCAATTAGCATGATTGCACAAAGTAAAGTAGGTACCGTTAATGTAAACGAAATCCTTTCTAAGCTACCAGAACTAACAACAGTTGAAACCGCCGTTGCTACTTATAACTCAGGGTTGGAAAAAACTTTAAACGAAAAAATTACTATTTACAAAACAAAATTAGAAGCTTACAAAAAAAACGCAGAGACATATAGCGATGTCATGAAAAAAACCATGGGTGAAGAACTATATGGTTTGGAAAATGACATCAAAAAGTTTCAACAAAACGGAAGCCAGTTAACTCAACTAAAACAAGACGACTTATTACGTCCTTTATTCAAAAAAATAAGCGATATGATTGCTGTTGTGGCAAAGGAGCAGAAATACACTCAAATACTTACTGTAGACGGGAATGAATTTGCTTATGCTGATGAAAAATTCGATATCACCACTATTGTAAAAACAAAACTTGGGGTTCCTGTTAAATAAGAAATATTGATTATCTGAAATTAGTAATAAATGAATATGTCAACCTGAACTTGTTTCAGGTTCTTATTACAATAGCTATCAATATCAGTCTGTTGAGATTCTGAAATAAATTCAGAATCACGCGTACCACTCTTTTCAAACCGTAACTTTATTTATGAAACAATAATTTCTCTACAGAGCTTGTTACCACAAAAAAAAAACATAAAAAAAGCGCCAAGTATATCTACTTGGCGCTTTACTATTTTTATAAAGAATTGTTATTAGTCTGCTAATACAATTACTTTATTATTTTTCATTTCAATAGTTCCGCTATTAATTGCTAAAAGCGTTTCATTATTAGTTCCTTTTGAGAACTTATCTGCTACACTCTTATCCAAATCAATAGTACCATAGATTTTCACATTTCCTTTTCCTAAAATAGAAACGATAGGTGCGTGATTGTCTAACATTTGGAACTCACCATTTACTCCTGGTACAGCTATTGAATTTACTTCTCCACTATACAATGTTGCTTCTGGTGTTACAATTTCTAAAAACATACTTTCAGTTGTTTAACTATTAATTGTTAATTGAATTATGCTTCAGCTAACATTTTTTCTCCAGCCTCAATAGCTTCCTCGATAGTTCCTTTAAGGTTAAATGCAGATTCTGGTAAGTGATCTAATCCACCATCCATAATCATATTAAATCCTTTAATAGTATCTTTAATATCTACTAAACAACCTTTTAAACCTGTAAACTGTTCTGCTACGTGGAATGGTTGAGATAAGAAACGTTGTACTCTACGTGCACGTCCTACTGCTGATTTATCTTCTTCAGATAATTCTTCCATACCCAAAATTGCGATAATATCTTGCAATTCTTTGTAACGTTGTAATAATTCTTTTACTCTCTGAGCAGTATCATAGTGCTCATTCCCTAAGATATCAGCAGTTAAAATTCTAGAAGTAGAATCTAACGGATCAACCGCTGGATAAATACCTAATTCTGCAATTTTACGAGATAATACTGTTGTTGCATCTAAATGCGCAAACGTTGTTGCTGGTGCTGGATCTGTTAAATCATCCGCAGGTACGTAAACCGCTTGTACAGATGTAATAGAACCTCTTTTTGTAGATGTAATACGTTCCTGCATAGCTCCCATTTCAGTTGCTAATGTTGGTTGGTATCCTACGGCAGATGGCATACGACCTAATAAGGCTGACACCTCAGAACCTGCTTGTGTAAAACGGAAGATGTTATCAACGAAGAAAAGTACATCTTTCCCTTGTCCGTCTCCTGCTCCATCACGGAAGTATTCAGCAATTGTTAAACCAGATAAGGCAACACGCGCACGTGCTCCAGGTGGCTCATTCATTTGTCCGAATACGAAAGTAGCTTTAGATTCTTTCATAGCAGACATGTCTACTTTTTCAAGATCCCATCCACCTTCTTCCATAGAATGCATAAAGTCATCACCATACTTGATAATTCCTGACTCTAACATCTCACGAAGTAAATCATTCCCTTCACGTGTTCTTTCTCCTACTCCTGCGAATACTGAAAGTCCACCGTGACCTTTTGCTATATTGTTAATCAACTCTTGAATCAATACTGTTTTACCTACTCCGGCACCACCAAACAATCCAATTTTACCTCCTTTTGCATAAGGCTCAATTAAATCGATTACTTTAATACCTGTAAACAAAACCTCCGTAGAAGTTGATAAATCTTCAAATTTAGGTGCTTGTCTGTGAATTGGTAAACCAGCATCTCCTGTTTTAGGTAAAACTGCTAAACCATCAATAGGGTCACCAATTACATTAAATAAACGACCATAAACATCATCTCCAATTGGCATTTTAATAGGGTTCCCTGTCGCTACTGCCTCAGTTCCTCTACTTAATCCATCAGTTGAATCCATTGAGATAGTACGTACTGTATTTTCTCCAACGTGCGATTGAACTTCAAGAATCAATTTGTTCCCGTTATTATTAACCTCTAATGAATCGTAAATTTTTGGAAGTGCTCCATCTTGGCTGTTAAACTCTACGTCTACAACTGGCCCGATAATCTGTGATACTTTTCCTGTAAGTGTTGACATTCTTAACTATTTAATGTTTAGAAAATTATAAGCGATTGAGTTTACCCCATTTTTCGCGGTGCAAAGATATTCTTTTAAAATTAATTTTCAATGCTTTTTTCAATGAAAAAAGCATCTTGATTTCTCAAAATGCTTTTTAAATATATTTTATCGATCATTTTTTACTCTACAGTAACCGATTTTGCTAAGTTACGTGGCTGATCAACATTACATTCACGCATTACTGCTATATGGTATGACAATAACTGTAATGGTATAGTTGTAAGCAAAGGACTTAACAATTCTAATGTTTCAGGAACTTCAATTACATAATCTGCAATTTCACGAACACTCACATCTCCATTATTTACAATAGCAATAATTTTCCCTTTACGAGATTTGATCTCCTGAATATTACTGACTACTTTTTCGTAATGTCCTTTTTTGGTAGCAATAACCACCACTGGCATTTGCTCATCAATTAAAGCAATAGGGCCGTGTTTCATTTCTGCTGCCGGATATCCTTCTGCATGTATATAAGAGATCTCTTTTAACTTCAATGCTCCTTCTAAAGCTACAGGGAAGTTAAACCCTCTACCTAAATACAAGAAGTTAGGCATATCTTTATAAACAGCTGCAATTTCTTTAATATGACTATCAGAAGTTAAACACTCTTTTACTTTCTCTGGAATTAATTCCAATTCCTGTAAATGCATGTGATAATCAGAATTTGAAATAGCGCCTTTTGCTTTTGCTAATTTCAAAGCTATTAAAGTCAATACTGTAATTTGCGTTGTAAATGCTTTAGTTGATGCAACTCCAATTTCAGGACCAGCATGTGTATAAGCACCTGCATCAGATTCTCTTGCAATAGTAGAACCTACCACATTACAAACACCAAAAACAAAAGCTCCTTTTGATTTTGCTAACTGAATAGCAGCACGAGTATCAGCAGTTTCTCCAGACTGAGAAATCGCTATTACCACATCTTTTTCTGTTATAATCGGATTTCTATATCGAAATTCAGAAGCATACTCAACCTCTACTGGAATTCTTGATAAATCTTCAAAAACATACTCAGCAACTAAACCAGCATGCCATGAAGTACCACAAGCTACGATAATGATTCTATCAGCATTTAAAAAACGCTCCATATTATCATCAATTCCAGCCATACGGATAATACCTTCATTCACTAACATTCTACCTCTATAGGTGTCTGTTATTGCACTAGGTTGCTCATGAATTTCTTTCAACATAAAATGATCGTACCCATCTTTTTCAATTTGCTCCAAGTTTAATTGCAACTCTTGAATGTATGGATCAACGATTGAATCATCCGATATTTTACGTATTTTAATTTTCTTCCCTTTTCTAATAACTGCTATCTCTTCATCTTCTAAATAAATAGCATTATTAGTATATTCAATAAATGGAGATGCATCAGAAGCTATAAAAAACTCTTTATCATCTTCACCTACACCTATTGCTAATGGACTACCCATTCTGGCAGCAACTATTTCATCAGGTCTATTTTTATCAAACACAGCAATTGCATACGCACCAACTACCTGAGTTAGTGCAATACGTACAGCTTTCCCTAATTTAACCCCTTCGTTTTTTTTAACGTCTTCAATTAAATTAATCAAAACCTCAGTATCTGTATCTGAAGCAAAAGTATACCCTCTTTTTATCAACTCTTTTTTTAACGGATCATAATTTTCAATGATACCATTATGAATTATTACTAGATCTCCTGAGTTTGATATATGCGGATGTGAATTCACATCATTAGGCTCACCATGAGTTGCCCAACGAGTATGACCTATCCCTAAAGTACCATTTAGAGTAATTTCGCCTTGAACTCTACTTTCTAAATCAGCAACTTTACCTTTCGTTTTAGAAAGCTTAATATTTCCATTATCTAAAAGCGCTATTCCAGAACTATCATACCCACGGTATTCTAATCTCTTTAACCCCTTAATAACTATTGGATAAGCCTCTCTAAACCCTACATAACCTACTATTCCACACATATACTACTAATTATTATCTATCCCGTCAGGATCTGCTTCGGTATAATATATTCTTAATTTTAATTTTTTATCGTCATCAGCAGCTTCTTCATTATACAAAACTGTTCCCCTATGAGAATTTACAGATGATGAAAATATAGACTCTGGTAATCCTCCTGTAATAGTTTCAAAACCTTTCACATCAGAAACACCAACTGCCAAAACATTATTGGTAACCGCTAGTCCCAGTTTTACATTAGTAGAATCATTTCGTATTAAATCAGTAATATGTTCCGTAATACGAATTTTATATTTTACACCATTTCCAGAAGCATCTCTTTGAAGTTTTCCTAAATGATTTAATTGAGTCAAATTCGTATCTGAATTAGATGTTACATCAAACTGATAATCCAACAACGTTTTATTGTTTTTCATATCATATAAAAACAAACGCTCTGGCTCATTTTCACCTCCCATTGGCGTTGATTGATCTACATAAAACTCTAAACTAGCTTCATTTATCAGTATATCTTTGGCTCTCAAATCATCTAAACCATCTGCTACTCCATTACCATCTAAATCATCACCAAAGAGATCAATTGCCATCATAGCTCCTTGTCCTCCATTTAAATAGATACTTCCTTCAACTGGAGGATATGCAAATGTGTTATCAACTGCATTCTCAAATGTATTTACCTTTTTTCCGGTAAAAAGAATTTTAATTGAACTCTCCAAAGGGTCTGCCCCTCCTTCAGGGTCATCATATGTATAAAAAATTTCTATTTCAGCTTCACTTAGATCTAAACCTAATAAAACACCCTTATCAGGGTCAGTAGCTGTAGCTTTCAAATAAACACCTCTATAAAACTCTTTAAAATTACTTGCTGAAGATAATACAGTTTCATTAGCTGGATCAATTAACCAATCAAAATTTGACACATCAACAAAGTTAGTTGTACTAACGCCACTCCCGTCTACTGAGCTACTATCATCCCTTAGTCTAGGCGATAATCTTATCGTTTCAGGCTCCCCTTCATCATCCAACTCGTCATAAGAAATCTCTTGATCTGATGGCGTAAAACTAGTATTTTCATACAACAACACATCTTCTATTCCAGGCAAAGAAATAATATCTTCATTAGAATAATATTTTTTCCTTTCACCACTTGCGTCAAAATCATTTAAAAAATATTCTGACCTATACATTTTTAAATTAATAGTTGCATCAGTTGTAGTATAAACCGAATCCAAGTCATATTCTCCAACACCATCTTCAAGAACATCTGTTTTTGTACTAAAATACGGCATAGACAATACTACTTTTGTAATTACCGGATTCTCACCGAAATCTTTCCCATATTCACTCAAGGCAACTTGCGTTACTACGTTAGCCGTTACACCCCCATAAACAGGGTGCTTATAATACCCTAAAGTATTGTATGATAAATTATCTGTTTGAACTGGATATGACTGTGGCTCTGGCGATTGCTCACCAAAGTATATTTGTCTCGTTTTCAATTCTGAGCCAAAATCCTCTATCAATTGAAAGTGATCTTCATTCACCAGTCCTGTCCCGATAGTATTGTATTCTTTGTCGCATGACACAAACAGTAATGCAACAAGTAGTAAAGCCAAAAAGTGCTTTGTATTCCTCATAGTAATCTTTAATTTCTTGATTATGCCATTAAGTTTTTGTAGAACTCTGAATAAGCAGATTCAAACTCATCTGGTGATTTATAATCTAAAGTAGGCGTTTCACTATTAGCCATGTATGTTATTAACTCGGAATTAACATCTTCTGAACCAAAAACAACTCCATCAGAATTATCTGCAGCCAATTTCATAAGGTTTACATAAGAGCTCTCTTTTAAAACGTCTAATGCAGATTCTTCAATTTTATCAAATTTAATTTTTGATATCAAATCCTTTCCTAAATCACCCTCATACCCTTCAGCATAAATTGATGTTACCACTTTACTATCTGTAAACAATGGTTCATCTTTAAAATACTGCTTTAAATAAAGCGGTAATAATGATGCCATCCAACCATGAACATGAATAATATCTGGCGCCCAATTTAATTTCTTCACCGTTTCTATTACTCCTTTAGCAAAAAATATAGCACGCTCATCATTATCTGCAAAAAGCTTTCCATCCTCATCAGTAAAAGTCGCCTTTCTTTTAAAATACTCTTCATTATCAATAAAGTATACTTGCATTCTTTCCTTTGGAATAGATGCAACCTTTATAATAAGAGGCATATCCAAGTCGTTAATTACTAAGTTCATTCCTGATAACCTAATAACTTCGTGTAACTGATGTCTTCTTTCGTTAATATTCCCAAATCTTGGCATAAAAATCCTGGTCTGACCTCCAATTGAATTCACAGTTTTTGCTGCTTGAAATGAATTTGATGAAATTTCAGTTTCTGGTAAATATGGTACTACTTCAGAAGAAATAAATAAAACCCTCTTATCTTTCATTCTATATCTTTTTTAATATTCGTTG
>Ga0209292_1006112_pt1 | contig 11987 bp, 8 predicted proteins | sample GOMGulsemesocosm_2_FD_184634 | JGI IMG/M metagenome (GOLD analysis project Ga0209292, IMG submission 184634) | Methane-oxidizing microbial communities from mesocosms in the Gulf of Mexico - GOM9C Gulf of Mexico (SPAdes) (version 2) | ecosystem: Environmental > Aquatic > Marine > Cold seeps...
GTTTTGGAAGTTCAGGCTATAAGGAAGATGGACATAATATTGTTAGAAATAATACCATTGGAGGAAATGGTTCTGGTGGAGATTGGATATGGAGTACTACAGGTAGTTATTATTTTTTCGGAATATTTATTAATGATGGTTATGATGCTACCAACGCTCATTCTGAAATATATGGAAACACGATTAAAGATTTAGACATTACCACAGGCAATACAAGTAGTTCTTCTTCCAAACCAATTTTTGGAGGAATTGTAGCTTACAATTGTAAAGTAAAGATTGGCTCTTCAGGAGGAAACACTATTGGAAGTTTAACTGACCCAAATAGTATTAAACTAACCAAAACTGGAAACGGCGGTTATGCTGCAGGAATAAGTGTAAGCTCAAACTCAAACCAAAGTAATTCGATCAATAATAATATTATCTCTGGAATTTCAAATACAACAGGAGGTAATACTTTGACTGTATTCAGTGGCATATACAATAGTAGCAGCACCACTTACCCATCAGATAGTATCCATTCTAATAATGTATCCTATTTGACATTTTCAAAAACTAACTATTTTAATGGAATATATGGACAAGGCTTTATTGCTAAAAATAGAATTAGAGATATTGATTTTACAGGTTCAGCATCATTTTCTGAACTAAAAGGTATTAGCTGGGGAGGAGGCGAAATTACCAATGGAGATGCAAGAGGTGTGGAAAATAATGAAGTGATTCTTGGACTAAATAAGACAGGGATTTCAATAGCTAACAATGATTTGATAACGGGTATTGAAATTAGAAGGGGAGATGCAGATGTGTATTATAATAGTATTTTAATACAAGGCACTGGAACAAATTCTGATGATTCTTATGCTATGGAATTACCAACTTCTACATTTGTTAAATTCAACAACAATTTAATGTACAATGAACGTACAGGTGGTACTGGACAACATTATGCCATTTATTGCCCACATACAGATGTTACAAGATGGGGCTCAAACAATAACACTTATATCATAGGGACTACAGCAAATAACTACATTGGTTATTGGGGTGGAAACCTATCTACCTTAACAGCATGGCAAACCTCATCAGGAGAAACAAACTCAATTAGTGATAACACCACAGGAAAACCATCTTCAACATTATTCCCATGGTTAAGTCAAGACAGTTTAGATGTGACAGACACGTGGTTAACACAAGGAATTGTCTCTGTACCATCAACTGACATTAGCAATGACATAAGAGTAAATCCTCCCACTATCGGTGCTTATGAAATAAATACATTAACTACCTTACCTATTATACTGAAGAGTTTTACAGGGACTTGTATTGATAATAAAACGCAATTAAATTGGGAAACTGTAACAGAATTGAATAACGATTATTTTACAATAGAAAAAAGTAAAGACGGTGTCAATTTTGATATTATTGAGACAATAGAAGGTGCTGGAACTAACTCTACCTTATTAACATATCAGTTTATTGATAATAACCGAAATCATGAAACGACTTACTACAGGTTAAAACAAACCGATTTTGATGGGGAATTTACTTATTCAAAACTAATTATCGCTAACTGTGAAAGTATTTATTCTTCAATCTTTCCTAACCCAGCAACAAATCACTTGACATTTATTTATAACGACATTTTAATAAACACAGGTACATTGGAACTTAAAATAGTCGATTGCTTAGGAAAATTAATGTTAACAAAAGAATACAAAATAGACCTTCAAATGAAAAAGGAAATTGATATAAGTAATTTGAGTAACGGTCTTTATTATCTATTTTCAAGCAGTAAAAAAAATCAACAAGTACATAAATTCGTTGTGAGAAAATAATAAGACATGGCATGATAGAAGAAACAATAGAAAAGAGAGTAATTCAAAAATGTAATCAATGTGAGGGATTTAGTCATAAATGGTTTGAAGTGTATTTTAGTGATCGAACAACTTTAAAAAAGGCTGATAAAACTTATATTACTTGGTGCGAAAAAACGGGAAAATATGTTCTGACCTCTAAAAAGTAATAAGTACATTTCAACATAAGGTATTGAAACCCCTAAAATTCAACACTGCTGTATTGTATATAATTATGCTAAAAACATAAAATAAATTTATAGGTAGAATAATGAAAACTATAGAATAAAGATGAGTACTTACTATTTATTTTATATAACCAATGTGTGGGCGGTTCAATCTCATCCATCACTGTACATTAAAAGCATTGAAGACACTTTCTTCAAAGCTCTTTTTAATGTCTCTTTTTATGGATCGAAGTAGTTTTGAACTTAAAATTATTCATCATAAAATGAATACGGAATCAAACACTGAACACTTTCTTAATATAGATTAAGCACCTTATTCTTTTCATAAACCTAGTTCAACAGAACTTCAATTCATTCTAATAGGTAAAACGAATGCTCAGAATTCGTTTTTTTTTCATATATTTAGATATAAACACCTTAATTACATTATGAAGCCCAGTTTATTATACATAGATGACGAAGAGGAAAATCTAAGAGTCTTTAAATCTTTATATAGAAAAGAATTTAATGTTTTCACTGGATCTTCTGGATTCAAAGGTCTAGAAATTTTAGAAAAAGAAGACATAGGTTTAATTGTAACAGATCAACGAATGCCTGGTATGACTGGTATAGAGTTTCTACGCATGGCTAAAATGAAATACCCAAAAATTAAAAGTATAATTTTAACAGCTTATTCAGATTTTGAAATCCTAAAGGAAGCCATAAATACAGTTGGGGTTTACTGCTTCCATAACAAACCCTTCGAACCAGAATCACTCGAACAAATAATGCATAATGCCGTGTCACTTTATCAATTGGAAACTGAAAAAGATATTGTAGACAAAGAAATAAGAGAGTTAAACCAAAATCTTGAGCTAAAAGTAAACGAAAGAACAGAAGAGCTTCATAAACAGTATGAAATTATCAAGAAGCAAAATGATGAAATTACTGATAGTATAGTTTATGCTAAGAGAATTCAAAAGGCAATACTTCCTCCAAATCGAATTATTAAAGAGTATTTAAAAGAGTATTTTATTTTTTACAAGCCCAAGGATGTAGTTGCTGGAGATTTCTACTGGATAGAAGGTAAAGGGAATAAGGTTTTATTTGCTTCAGGTGATTGTACTGGGCATGGCGTTCCTGGAGCACTGGTAAGTGTTATTTGCAACAATGCATTGAATCGTTCTGTCCGAGAGTACGGGTTAACAAACCCTGGGAAGATCCTTGATAAAACAAGAGAAATCGTAATTCAAGAGTTTGGGAAATCAGATGAAGAAGTTCAAGATGGGATGGACATTGCATTATGTTGTTGGGAAGGTAATAATCTTCAATATGCAGGAGCAAATAATCCCTTATGGATCATTAGAAATGGGGAAATTATCGAAACTAAAGCAGACAAGCAGCCCATTGGTAAATTTGATAATTTACATCCATACACCACACATTCTTTTGAATTACTAAAAGGAGATTCTATATATATATTTTCGGATGGCTATGTTGACCAATTTGGAGGACCAAAAGGTAAAAAATTCAAAGCAAATGCCTTTAGAAAATTACTGTTATCCATTCAAAACAAATCAATGGATGAGCAAAACTTGATCATTCAAGATGTTTTTGAAAAATGGAAAGGAGAAATTGAACAATTGGATGACATCTGCATCATTGGCGTTAAGTTTTAATCATTTTATGAATTGATATTAACTGTATTATTAAGTGCAATCAATAAGCTCATATGAATCAATTCTTCATCAACAGAACTAACAGCATTTTTGTTCATTATACAGGGTTACAAGCATTATCTATTGCCTCATCCATCTCACGTTTGAGTTCAGCAACATCCCAAGGTTTTGAGATAAACTTATAACAGAAGTATTTTTCTTTCGCCTCTTCAATATCCTTAGTATTACTAAAACCCGATATAATCATTCTGTTAGGTGGCTTTGAGGGAATCTTCTTATACACTTGTCTTAAGAATTCTACACCAGTCATAGATGGCATTCGTTGATCTGTAAGAATTAAATGACATACATTATTCTCTAGAAACTTAAGCCCTTCTTCACCTGAAGTAAAGGTTGAAACATTGTAGTCATGTCTAAAAACAGACTTAAACACCCTTAAGTTCTCCTCTTCATCATCTATATATAATATCGTGTATTTCATTAATAGTCATTTTAATAAGGTAAATATATAATAAATTTAGACCCTTTATTTATCTCACTTTCAATATTTATCGTTCCGTTATGTGTTTTAATAATTCCATAAGAAATAGACAAGCCCAACCCGGTTCCCGAACCTACCGCTTTTGTTGTAAAGAAAGGATCTAGCGCTCGAGACTTTACTTCTTTACTCATTCCACAGCCCGTATCACTAATAGTGACAGTTACACCATTCACTTCATTCTTAGTCGTTATTGTTATTGTACCCTCATCAATAATTGCCTGTTCTGCATTCGCAATTATATTCATAAAAACCTGATTCAATTGACCTGGATACCCTGTTAATTCTTTAACCTCTTCATCATAATTACGAACAACTGTGACTTTATATTTCAACACTGCGTTCAAGATAATCAAAGTATCGTCAATTCCTTTATGAATATCTGTAGGCACTTTATTTCCAAATGCATCCATTCGAGAAAAACTGTGAAGTCCTTTAACTATGTTAGTAATTCGCTTAGCTCCCATTTGTATATCTGTTATAGCACTCACTATATTTTCTTTTAAAAAATTATAGTCCATCTCCACTTTGTATGCTCGAATTTCTTTTAGCTTCAGCTCTTTTTCTTCTACTATATCTAATTGCTCATATTTTTCGAGTAATCCTATTAAATCCTCAATATCTCTACCTAATCCTACACTTCCAACACCAATAAAATTAATAGGATTATTCAATTCATGTGCAACCCCAGCTGTCAACTGACCAAGTGAAGACAACTTTTCTGATTGAACAAGTTGAGTCTGTGCATTTCTAAGCTCTTCAGTCTTTTCTTCAACTTTTAATTTAAGCCTCTTGTTGAATTTATCATTTACAACCATATTAACTTTTACAGGTATCACAATAGATAATAAATAGACCAAAGTTATCGCCAGAGTATATCCGGCAATTGGTGCAAAAGAAACATCTAAATGTCGAAGAAAAGGATAATCCAAATAATGCACCGCCCAAAAGAGCATAAGTCCCAAAAAGAAATAATCTAATTTATTTGTGACTACTACCTCCCTCTGTTTATATATTTTAAACAGAGTAACAAGTAAGGGGATAGATATAGATAAAGCGATAGGAAACGCATATATCTCAAAATAATCAGTTAATTTAAAGAGAACTAAAGACAAAACAAAACAAAATCCAGCGAAATAATAAAACATTCTATAATTTACCTTTACAGCGTAAAATCGAACTAAAAGCATAATTAACCCTATACAAGTGAAGAAATTTAAACTAAATCCAAAAAACAACTCATATTCAATTTTATTCTTTCCAAATAGATAGCTAGCCAAAAAGAAAAAGAATTGAGAAACCCAAATTATAATACTTACTAAATTATCCCCCTTATTTTCATTAATAAAATAAATAAATATATTATAGACAATATTAATTGCAATCAATCCCAAAAGGAAAAAAATTAAGATATAAAGAGTTTCCATAATGCGTTCAAGTTACAAAATATCGGTAAGAATTCAAAAAAATCCAATTACATTTTTTTCGAAGGTAATTACTTCATAATCCTAGGGAATAAATAAGACCCATTCAAGTTAAATGATTCTACCCTAAATGGAATTGAATATTTACCATTTCAAATGGATATAGATACCAAACTGCAATATGGATAGATTGAGTATATAATATCTGACCACAACAAACTTGCAATTATTAAATTCACTCCACAGTTTTGAATAAAATCATGGTCTTGTAATAAATTAAACAAATCACCGTTTATAACTTTACTTGCACCACACATTTTCTCGCCTTGCTTATTATAATTTTGTAAGATTATAATGCAGTTAATACAGTTTTTAACGCATATACTTTACAGATAAACTATTAATCTTATATAAAATGGTTAAATTAAAAGCAATTCTATTACTCACCTTTCTAGTACAATCACTATTTGTGTCTGCACAAATAAACGACAAGCATTCATCAGAATTTGCTAGGTTTTATAACGCAGAAGATTTATTTGAGAAACAAAAATATAGTGCTTCTCAAAAAGAATACGAGACCTTTATTAACGAACAAAAAGATGAAAACCATCCATTTGTTATAAAAGCACGGTTTTATTATGCTTTAAACTCACTGTACCTTTATCATCCTGATGCTGAATTATTATTAAGAGGTTTTTTAACTGATTACCCTGAAACGATATACAGGCCACAGATTTATTTTGAATTAGGAAAACATTATTATAGGAAGAGAAGATATGAAGCCTCAATAGAATGGTTATCTAAAATGGATACTTATGATTTATCTGAAGATGAAAAAGCAGAGTACTATTTCAAATTAGGTTACGCGAATTTTAGAGAAGGTAATTTAAAGACTTCTCGAAATGCTTTTCATGAAGTGATTACAAGTAATTCAAAATACCAAGCACCTGCCTTATATTATTATTCTCATATTGCATACACTGAAAAAAGTTATCAAACGGCATTAGATGGTTTTACAAAGTTAAAAGACAATCCTGCTTTTAAAGAAACTGTACCTTATTATATCACTCAAATTTACTACCTACAAGGTAAGTATGACAAAGTAATTAACCAAGCACCAGATTTAAATGAAAAAGATAATGCTAAATACGAACTAGGTATGTCTCATTTAATTGGTGACGCGTTTTACAAAGTTGGAAAATATGATGAGGCTGTACCATTTTTAGAAGAGTATAATTCAAAATCTACAACCACTAGAGATGAAGATTACCAATTAGGATACGCCTATTTTAAAAGTAAAAATTATAAAAAAGCAATTAAAATGTTTGACAAAGTGGCTAATGTAAAAGATAAGCTAGGTCAAATATCATTGTACCATATTGGAGATGCTTATTTAAAAGAAGACAATTATTTTTACGCGAGAAACGCCTTTGAATTAGCATCAAAATTGTCATTTGACAAAGAAATTGAAGAAGACGCTTTATACAATTACGCCATTCTATCTTACAAATTAGATTACAACCCTTTTGATGAAGCCGTAATAGCATTAACTGAATATTTGGATAAGTACCCAAACTCTAAACGTAGTCAAGATGTTCAAGAATACTTGATTAATGTATATACCACTATGAAAAACTATAAGTCTGCTATGGCAGCGATAGAAAACGTTAGTGATTTGAACATTAGAATGAAATCTACTTACCAAATGATGGCCTTTAATCATGCGGTTGAACAATTTCAAAGCTCACAATTAGCTAGTTCGATTAAAACCTTCAAAAAAGTTAAAAAGTATCCGGTTGATCCTAAATTAAACTCACAAAGTTACTACTGGATGGCTGAAGCCTATTTTAAGCTTTCTGATTTAAGTAATTCGATAGTATGGTACCGAAAGTTTTTAGAAGAGCCAGGAAGTTATTCATTAATTGAACACAATGACGCGTATTACAATATTGCATATGCCTACTTTAAACAAGAAGATTGGGAATCTGCAATTCAATCCTTTAGAACATTTACACAAGATGAAACTGAAACACATAAAGAGAAGATAACGGATGCTTATTTAAGGATTGGAGATGCTTATTATAAACAAGGAAAAGATGATCAAGCCATCATTTTTTATGAAAAAGCAGTAGATACAAAAGGTGGTCAAGAGGACTATGCTAAATTCCAAATGGGAAAATCTTATGGCTATAAAGGAACATCTGAGGGATATGCCGAAAAAGCTTCATTAATGTTAGATGTTGTTAACAATTATCCAAGTTCAACATTTGCAGTTCCTGCATTATATGAAGTTGCAGAATCTTATAGACTGAGTGAAAATGATCCTAAGGCGAAACAATATTATACGCAATTGATTATTGACTACCCAAGACATAACTTAGTAAAAGATGCCGTATTCCAAATTGGAATGTTACATTTTAGAAACTTGGAATACGCACAAGCCGAAAAGCAATTTTTAAGAATTTTGAATGAGTTTAATGACGAATCAAAAAAGAAGCAAGCTATGGCTAGATTAAAGAATGTATATACAGCCTTAAATCAACCAGACAAATACATAAACTTATTGGCTAAATATGGTTATGACTTTGAACATGGAGCAAAAGATACTTTATATTTCGAAAACGCTTATGATTTATATGAAGATTCATCATGGACTCAATGTACAAAAGCATTTGACAAATACTTTGATGAATTTAGCAACCCAATATTTGAATTAGAAGGGTTATACTTTAGTGCTGATGCTTATCATAAAAATGGAGATGATGAAAACGCTAATGCTAGACATACCAAATTATTATTAAAACCACAGAATAGGTTTACTGAGAAATCAGCCTCATTTAGTGCACAATATGAATATGAAAACGAAAACTACAGTCAAGCAGTCGTTCAATATCACAAATTATTACAAGCTGCATCTTATCCTCAAAATAAATTGATAGCCAACATTGGTATTATGCGTAGTTATGCATTGCAAGACATGTTTGAGGAAGCTAAACAAAGTGCAGAGGCTATTTTGGTAAGTGATCAAGCTTTAGACTATGTTAAAACTGAATCACATTTCGTTTTAGGAAAATCACTCATGATGAATTCTGATTTTAGCACCGCTAAGGTTCACTTTACTCATGTTGTTGAAAATTCAAATGGTGAAATGGCCGCTGAATCTCAATACAATATTGCATTAACTTATAACTTAGAAGAAGATTATACAACTTCAGAACAGGAAGTTAGAAATTTAATGAAAAACAATGCAGGTTATAGTTTTTGGGTTGCAAAAGCATTAATATTACAGGCAAAGAACTCAATGGGTAAAGAAGATTACGTTCAAGCTGAATACACGTTGAATTCAGTCTTAAATGGATATACAATAACTGATGACGGCATACTAGATGAAGCCAATGAAGTCATGCAAGTTTTATTGAGTATTAAAAATAAAGCAAAAGATCTGGAAGAGGATTCCGATAACACAATTGAAATAAATGAAGGAGGTAACAATGAGTAATTATATCAAACTAGTAACCGCACTTATTATTGGATTTACATCATCACACAGTTTTTCTCAAGATGATGACCAAGTAGATATCGTTTCTAATGCCATAAGAAACATTTCTCCATCTTATAGAATTACTGAGAACCCAAGTATTATAGATACTGTGGTGAAAATACCACAATTTACGTATCCACTATTGACTAGAAATATGAAAACCTCTATTCAAACTGAGGAAATTTCGGCTTCAAAAATTAAGATAGTCAACAAACTAGATAAAATATACCCTGGATATGTAAAACTAGGATTAGGGACTAACATAATGCCCTTAGGAGAAGTTTACTACAATTCGACTAGAAACAGAAAAATGTCTTACGGTATACACGCTAAACATTTATCGGCATTTGGAAAAGTGAAGGATTATGCTCCAGCACAATTTGACCAAACTAAAGCGAAAGTATTTAGCAACTTTTACATGTCAAAGCACTTAATTGAATCAGAAGTGAACTGGTTGAACCATGGGTACCATTATTATGGCATTAAAAATGATTCTATACCTAAAGACTCTTTACAAAATAGAGTTGGTGCCTACCAAGGAAAAGTTAGCTTTTCAAACCTATTAAGAAAAGACAGTGCTAAATTAGCTTACAAGATTAATGCTGATTATGGTTATTTCCATGAGTTTCTGAAAGATTCCGCAACACTTTCTACCAATGCAAGAGAAAATAATTTTGGATTAGGTACAAACTTAAGTTACAAGCATGAATTGAATGTATTTGCAGTAGATTTAGATTTCAGGTTTAATAAATATAAATTTGGAGAATCAGATACTACGTTAAGTACTTATGTGAAAAATGAACGTAATCATATACTCCATTTTAGACCAACTATTTCATCTTATCGATTTGATGATAAGCTTAAAATAGAATTAGGTCTGGACTTAAACTTTGATTTTTCTGCCATAAATATCTTTAAACCTTTAATTGTAGCGAACCTGAAGTACTCATTATTAGATGGAATGTTTATACCTTACTTAGGAATTGATGGAAACTTACAACAAAATACATTTCACAGTTTAAACAGATCTAATCCTTACATAAACTCTTCAGTTGATTTAAAAAACACAAAGGAGTTTAAAATTTACGGTGGTATAAAAGGAACATTATCAAAAACAATTTCTTTTGATGTTCATGCGCGACATTCAACGTTTGGAGACATGGCTTTGTTTATTAACGATACTATATTTAGTGATCAATATAAGTTCAATGTACTTTATGATGACGTTTCAAAATTGAGCTTTGGTGGAAGTATTACTTACCAGAACAATGAGAAACTCAAAATAGATGCGACTGTTGATTACAATATTTATTCTACCACAAGTCAAAAGTACGCTTGGTACTTACCCCAATTAGAAGCAACATTAAGAGGGTCATACAATGTTTTTGACAAAATATATGCGAAATTAGACTTCACACTGAAAGGTGGTAGAAAAAGTCCGAATGGTGTTTTAAACCCAGACCCAACAAATGAAAACCAATTTGATGCTGATTTAATTGCAGATGCTAACTTGCATTTAGAATACAGATACAATAAACGAATTTCTGCTTTCTTGCAGTTTAACAATATTGCGAATCAGAAATATCACCGTTGGATGAATTATCCAGTTTATGGATTCCAAGTATTAGGTGGTGTTACATTTGGATTTTAATTAGACAACTAAGAATTTGAAAACCTACCATACTTTAAAAGATGAATTTAATTGGCTTGATTTAATTACCACAATTAATTCAAACCAATACACATTCATTGATTCGAACAATGGTAATTATATTTTTGCGTGGGGTAGTCAAGCTCAATTGATTCAACCACAATTTAAATCAGAATTACTTTTAAATTTTGAAAATAAGCATGTGAATCAATATGTGTTTGGCTATTTAGGCTATGATGCTAAAACTGATTTTTACAGATCAGAAAAAAGTAACAATTCAGATTTTCATCAGTTACCAGAGTCAATTTTTTATGTACCAAAACATGTCATATTAAAAAAGAATGGCAGCCTACTCTATTTTGGAACAGAAGAAGGTTATCATGAATTTAGATCTATTGACCTTATTAAGTACCATTCTACAACACTTCATCAATCTGTCAAACTAATTTGCAATACTAACTTTAACGATTATAAAAACAATATAGAATCAATTCATAAACATTTACAACAAGGTAATATTTATGAAATGAATTATTGCATAAATTTCACGGCTACTGATTGTCAAATCAATATCATTGAATCCTTTAAAAAATTAAAACAGAACACTAAAGCCCCCTTTTCAACCCTCTTTAAATTTAATGACACGACTATTTTGTCTGCTTCACCTGAACGTTTTTTTACAAAACGAAACAAAACAATACTAAGTCAACCTATAAAAGGAACTGCGCCCAGAAATCCTGACCCGGAAACGGATCAAAACATTCAACATGACTTATTGAACAATCAAAAGGAGATTTCTGAGAACATCATGATTGTTGATTTAGTACGAAATGATTTATCCCGAATAGCGAACAAACAATCCGTTACTGTACCTGAATTGTGCAAACTTTATTCTTTTGAAACTGTGCATCAATTAATATCAACCGTACAAGCACAAATCCCAAATCAGCTTACATTTAGCGAAATCTCTAAACATCTTTTCCCTATGGGGTCTATGACCGGCGCACCAAAATTAAGAGCTATACAAATTATAGAAGACGTTGAAACCTTTAAGAGAAATATTTACTCAGGCACAATTGGCTTTATCGACCCAATAAACAATATGGATTTTAATGTCATTATACGTTCAATCATTAA
>Ga0209292_1006113_pt1 | contig 11985 bp, 14 predicted proteins | sample GOMGulsemesocosm_2_FD_184634 | JGI IMG/M metagenome (GOLD analysis project Ga0209292, IMG submission 184634) | Methane-oxidizing microbial communities from mesocosms in the Gulf of Mexico - GOM9C Gulf of Mexico (SPAdes) (version 2) | ecosystem: Environmental > Aquatic > Marine > Cold seeps...
ATACTTCACGCCGCTTTAAGTTGAAGCTTCAATTTAAAGTAAAAAGAAATGGCCCCTTAGCTCAGTTGGTTAGAGCATTCGACTCATAATCGACAGGTCCCCTGTTCAAGTCAGGGAGGGGCCACCACTTTTCTCTTACAAATCAATCAAATACCTCAAACCCACCGACTTTATGTATTCGGGTCCTTTTTTTGCGTGCAATTCAGAGATTTCAAACTTTTTTGTGGCCGCATTTCTGAAAATGCTGAATTTTTGTAAAACTGTAAGCTGAGGTTGCTTCTCTATTCAAACAATCCCGCATCAAAGTCAACAATATCAAGATCAAATGTTTTTCTGTCAATTATTGCCACCTTAACTTTATCGGTTAATCCAAGCGAATGAATGACAGCCATAATTGTGTTTAGCTTTTCCTTTGCCATCTTCTGGCCTAGTACAATAGATTTGATAGAAGATGGGTCATAATAAACCTTGTTAGTATCAGCAATTATTCTAAGTTCCTGTTCGTATTCCCACTCAGGACTTTTGGTTAATACAACACTTACTACACCTGAATCAGCTTTACCTTTTAACCAATCCATCATTATTTTGTAATTATCAACCACTTTTAAGTTTCGATAACTAACAATCCCTCCTTGAGTATTAAAACTGTTATTGGAATCAAATGAATCACTAAGACTGTCTGTTTCGAATTCTAAGGCAAACCCACGTAAACCATTAGCGTAATGCGACCACATTAATTTGTTATTCAAAGCTGGTTTATCATGGTAGTCACGAATAAAACAACAACAAAACCGTTCTTTTTCTATTAAGTCTAGCGTTCGAATTGTTGCCTTCTTCAGTGCTGTTGCTATAAATTCCTTCTGGTGTTTGAAATGGTTGTTGAATTTAGCTAAGTCTGCCAAAACTTTTTCTGAAGCAGCCTCATTTGATAGACCATCGAAAATGTTAGATTCCATAAGGTAAATCATTGCTTCATCATTTGTTAATTCGCTACCACACCTAAATTTTATCTGTTCACGGTATAATCCTTCAAAGGGATCATTAAAGTCTTTAACTCCACTGAACCACAAGTAAGAACCTGCAAATGCATCTAGGTCGAAATCCCTATAGCCGAAAAACTTATAAATCCTCTCTGATGTCATTGTTTAATTCTTTATCGTCTGGGTCTAAAGCTCTAATACTACTTATATTTATAGATAAATCCCATTTTTATGCTCACTTTCATTTATCTGGTACTTACCAACATGTCTCCTTGGTGCCATTGCTGACATTAGTTTCAAATTTTTTACCATATATTTTGTAATGCATATTTGGGCGTAATAAATAAAAGCTTTCTTTGAAAATTATTTTTTGCACGCTTTCACCAAAGAAAATGAGATAAAAACACGCTTTCATCAAATGTGTATTAAAGGAAATCATTAAACACTTGATATACGGAGGATATAAAGGTAATTTCATTTCTATTATAAATAAGTCAGATAGTTAATAACCTGTAAGAATAAAGGTTTTTGCTCGTCTAATAAGTTGTTATGTTGCATAGAAAATTTTTATGTCTTTTGGGGTTAACAGTCGGCTTCTTTTTAGCTGGGTGTTACAGGGTATATTATCCTGCACATGGTTTAACTTATTTTACTTTGGCCAATGGCGGCAAAAGTGAAGTTTTGACTGTTCTTGATCGATATGCTGAATTACATGGGTTTGCTAAGACTCAAGATGGTGGCGAATATCATACTGAAGAAGCTGCCGCTATTGTGATCTCTGCCTCTTATAAAAGTCAAAAGGACTTTTCTTATTCAGTATCTAATATCTTAAACCACAAGTGCTTCTCTCTAGCTGCTTATGACTACAGCAAGGTCAATTCGGTTAGGGCTACTAAAATTGCAATGGAATTAAAAAAAGAATTCGCTGATGTTTTTGAGAATCAAATCACCTTTTTTGAAAAACAAGGGTGTACAAATGCAACATAAGCCACTCAAGCAGGACAAATAACAGTTGGCTTTGTTCGCTTCGCTCTCTATTATAGCCAACTATCATTTGCCTCTTAGTGGGGCTTAGGTGCTTATGGAACTGCTCACATTATTAATCATAGTCACGGTGTTCGTCTGTATCTTTACCTTAGAAGTAATTGCACCTGCTTCAAAGAATAGCTGTGACCGACGCTGGATGATCCTTTCATCAAGTATTAGTCTTTTCCAGTCTATAACAACCATTGCTGCCGGGCTTATCTTCGTGGAAACCTTTAGAGGAATTTCTTTTTTAGAATTTCATGATTTTCATTTTATGGCCCAAGGTTTGATTGGATTTATTTTTACTAGTTTTGTTGCTTATTGGTGGCACAGAGCTATGCATAAATACGACTTCTTATGGCGTACTTTTCACCAATTACATCACAGCCCTAGAAGAATAGAAGCGTTAACGTCATTTTTTATGCACCCCTTTGACGGTATTGCAGCTACGCTACTTAACGCAATTTGTTGTTATTTAATCTTAGGGCTCGATGCAATAGGTACAGGTGTAAGTCTTATTTTTGCAGCTTTATATAATATGTTTATTCATGCAGATCTAAAAACGCCATACTGGTTAGGCTACATTTTGCAAAGACCTGAAATGCATAGAGTGCATCATAAGTATTTACACCATGCACAAAATTATGGCTTAGCTTTTTGGGATCTATTGTTCGGAACTTTCAATAACCCTAAAGAATATGTTCAAAAAGTTGGTTTTGATGAAAATAGAGAAGCACGCATATATGATATGCTTAAAACAAAAGATGTATACAAGGTGTAAAAGCACTTAACAAGGATGATTATGATTCAGCGATTACTAATATTATTTGCAATGGCACTTTCTCTAGAAGCATTTGCGACGGCACAACAATCAGATACGATTATTTTGAATAACGTAGAATTACCCTTAAATACAAACCCTCTAGAAAGTCATATTAAGTCCATCGGATGGAAACCTCCTGAAGAAGCATCTATTTGGTCATCAAATTGGAGAGGCTACATAGCTAAGTGGGAAATAGTTGCAGGAAAATTACAACTTAAAGATGCATCGATAGAGTTAAAAGGTAAATCAATAAAAAACAGAAAGCGTAAGAGCATTATTGATGTTTTTTTTCCTAATAAAGGGAGTGTAATAGCTACTTGGTATACGGGCGCTTTAATTGTACCAGATGGAGAAATGACAAATTATGTTCATATGGGGTATGGCTCATCCTACGAAAGCTATCAAGTCCTGCGTATAAAAGAAGGTGTAGTAATTGAGCATTTATCTTTTTCAAATGAACAATTTGAAAATTATAAACATCGAAAGTTTCAGAGTTTTAAAGAAACTAAAAAGTTTCAAGAAGAACTTGAAAACTTGATGAGCGGTGAATACAACTGGGCGGAAGATGATGCTTTAGATTTTATGCAAAATTACCATGCTGAGTATTACCTTTCATTGTAAAGGCAAGCCTAACAAGTCGTTTAAAGGACAAAAACAGTTGGCTATTTGCTCCTTCGTCGCTTATTTTAACCAACTAAATTTCGCCTCTTAGGGGGACGTTAGCCGTATTAAAAGGTTTGGAGTAAACTTGAATATTGAGGAAAACAAAAGCGCTTTAGATAAGCCTATATTTGCATGGTCTATAACAGTTTTAATTATATATTCGGTTATATGCTACTCCATTGAAACATTACCGAATTTAAGTGCAGCAACAGTAATTTTTTTGTATTACTCTGAAATTTTTATTGTCTCACTATTCACAATCGAATATTTGTATCGTATATACTCAACGCAAGATAGGCTGAAATTTATTTTTAGCTTTTATGGCTTAATTGATTTGCTAGCAATCCTCCCGTTCTATTTAGCAACAGCTATTGATCTGCGAACACTTAGGTTAATGCGTTTATTGCGCCTTGCTAGGCTTTTAAAACTTGCGCGCTATAACAAAGCTATACATCGCTTTAGTAAAGCAATTTCCCTAGCAAAAGAAGAATTAATTATATTCACACTAGCAAGTTTTGTTATGCTGTATCTTGCTGCCGTAGGTATTTATCACTTCGAGCATACAGCGCAACCAGAAGTATTTCGTTCTATATTCGACTCTTTATGGTGGGCAGTGGCTACTTTAACAACTGTTGGCTACGGTGATATATATCCAATAACTATTGGAGGACGTGTTTTCACCTTTGCTATTTTAATGGTTGGGCTTGGTTTAGTAGCCGTACCAACAGGTATAGTTGCTTCTGCTCTATCAGAGATTCGGAGTAAGCAGTAAGCAACGGATAACGTGGCGTTATAAGCCTAGGAGAATTATGAGCACTCGGTACATGGACGAAGGTTACCCTCTTTTACATTGGGCAACAGAAATACAAGCTAAATGCCCAAAGTGTAAATCTGATGGCTTAGTTAAAGGAAATCCATCTTGGAAGGATTGGCGAGCTACTTTCTTTTGCTGCAATTGCTCACATTCTTTAAAAACCGAGAAAGATGCTTGGCTTGGACCTATCCTAGGATCAGGAAAGCGCCCATGTGGAAAGTGCGGACATCAATCCGTACTTGTTGAAACTATTTTTGAAGATGCTTATAAAGTAAAATCCGAAACAGCAATATCTAAGTGTCCGCAGTGTAAAGCTGAAAATGATGTTCCTTTAACATTTACAAAAGCAGAACCTTTAGATCATGCTATTGATCCCTTTTTCGGTCTAGAGTTATCACTAAAAGAAGATACACGTCATGGTACAGTATGGGTTTATGGTTCAGCGCATTTAGAGCAATTAAAGCTTTATACCTCAGCTCAACTTAGAGAGGGCAACGGAACTAAATGGTCGTATTTCACCAGAATGCCTAAATGGTTAAAATCAGCAAAAAATAGAAGTTTAATTTTAAAGTCACTCTCAAAGTTAGAGAAAAGGCTAATAAGTTACTCAAACGGACGCTAAACAGTTGGCTAGCTTCGTTCCATGCAATTTTAGCCAACTATCATTTGCCTCTTAATGGGGCGTTATGTGTAATTGCTCATGAATCATAAGCTAAATTCAATTATCCTAGACTTCCAAGGTAAAGTGGAAAAGGCATGCTCTTTACTACGAGAGCATCTACAAACTAATGAACCTCATATATATAAACCTGATGTAGGTCAGTACGGCGTCCTTGGTGGGAAATATAAATATTTCTATCACGGTGCTGGGTGCAGGGTTCACCTAACAGAAAACGAAGTCATCGATTTTGACTTTGGTGTTAATGGGCGTATTGATGGCTTTGATCAATGGCGACTGAAAAGCTTTGTTGATGATCGCACGGATCAATATCCTGACATATCATCGGAAAATATTAAGGATTGGCTGGAAGATGCTGAGTCTCTAGGCGAAATTAATATGTCAGAAAAGGATTATTGTGGAAGCTTATACTTTTTTACATAGAAAAACACATAACAAAGCCATTAAAATTGGCCCACAGAAAGACGTGGGCGGACGGTATTTCATGCCGTCTCTTATGGCAGGCGTTATTGATAAAAAATCTAATCCGAAACAATTTTAGACCACCATCAACTAATGTCATGAAAGTGGCATTAGTGGCGGTTTCAGCAAATCAGGTTTTCAGCTTCCCCCCTCAGCCTCCTAAAAAACCACTCACCAAAACCCAAAGGAAACAATTAGGGTTAACTTAACAAGCTCCTCTCCAACGCCCTACCCCAACCACCTTTTCGGTTAAGTCGGTATCTTATATGGAAATCAATTAACCCATAAAGGAATACCAAATGAACATCACTATCATAAAGAAAACACAATGTGGAAAAGTATCAACGCCAGAGAAAGAAACCTTAACCTACAACATAGGTCATTGTGACGATGAATATTACTTCCGCGTAACCGACAACTTAGGCGGAGGCTTCTTCTCACATGAATGGATAAGCCTGAGTGATATAACTGAATGCTTGCCAGCAGATAGTAACTTCAACGCAACCGCCCTCACACCGTTATTCAAGTCAAAAAGTGCCAACAACGCAGGGTTCCTTGCAGCGGCACTTAAAGCAGAATCACTATTACTGCCCTTCAAAGAAACCAAACGACTACACACTTTAAGCGACCTATCAGCGTTCACTAAAACAATGCAAAAGCTCGTCAAAAGTAAAGTCAGTTTGCCCGATGAAATTGCTGAACGTGAGGCCTTGAAAGAAGCCAAACTCAAAGCGTTAACCGATAAGCTCGAAGCAAAAGCATAACCCCACCCAATAACAACTTCACATAACCCAAAGGGTCCCTTTAGCGAAATGCGTCATCATGCGTAGGCATAGTCGTGTCCGCTATTTGGGGCCTAGGAGTCCACTCACAATGAATATTTCAAAACAACGGTATGTCGCTTACTTTCGGGTAAGTACACAAAAGCAGGGTCGTTCAGGGCTTGGCCTTGATGCGCAGAAACAAGCAGTACGCGATTACCTTCAACAATTTGGCGGCACGTTAGTAGCTGAATTTATGGAGGTCGAAAGTGGTAAACGTCCTGATAGACCTGAATTCACGAAAGCGGCTGATTATGCAGAGCTGTCCAATGCGACATTACTGGTAGCTAAGTTAGATAGGTTGTCACGAGATTTACATTTCGTCACCAGTCTGCAAAAACGAGGCATCAAATTCAAACTATGTGACCTACCTGAAATAGATAATCTCACCATCCATATATTGGCTGCAATGGCCGAGCATGAAGCAAAGATGATATCGGTGAGAACTACACAGGCAATGCAAGAAGCAATAAAGCGAGGCGTAAAAATGGGCAATCCATTACTGGCCATACAGCGCAATCGTGACGTGAGTTCGGCAAACACTAAGCGAATAACCGAGCAGACCCAATGGCAATCGAAAATCATCAAAGTCATTGAACATTTAGAGCAGACGGAAAGCATCACCACCTGTAAAGCCATAGCCGAAGAGTTGAATAAGCGAGGTCTTCAAACCGCTCGTGGTGGAAGGTTTTCGGTGCCGATAGTCAGTCGTATAAAGAGGAATGCACATGCTTAGTCTCATGGTAGTGGCGGCAATATTATTATTGATAGGCCCAAAGAAAGCCCAACAAGCAGTCGTTGTAGCATTACTTCTATATTGCTTCCCGAAACAAGCAATATTCGCATTATTCATAGCGGGTGTCGGTTACTACTACTTCAATAAATTCAAATCTAAATAATTAAGGAGAACATTATGACTATCCGTAAAATGGCGGAGGTAGGATCGCGTCTGGAGAAAGCTGTAATGGTTGTTTCACAGGACGGCTTATCACCGCAAGAAATGTATGATTTATATGAGCAAGCGGCAATTCAAATACTTGATAGTGAGTTCGATGATTACCCAGAGGGTGAGCTAGAAAGGTATTTGATGAGTTACTTGAAAAGAAAGCGTGAAGAGTTTGGGTTAGATTTTGACTAACTGACATTGTAAAAAACTGAAATTCTGACAAACTGAGTCAGGTCATCAAGTGCTGGGTAGGTTTCCAGGATTTCAGGTTTTTATGTATTTTGAATAGGTATTTTTTAGATGGTTAACACGAGCTCTGAACTTTATAACGACGATGAAACTTTAACTTTCGATCAAGTAGTCGCCAATATTGTAAATGTAACTTATAGAAGTGATGGTAACACGTATCAAGGCCTTGAAGAATTCATAGACTATTTAGATAGTATTGATACCAATAGCTACACGCAGCAACAAAAAGAATATATTTTCTTGGCAAAGAGAATTACTACTAAACGGTTGGAGCTTGCAGTAGATATTAAAGAAATACTCACCATGGCAACCAACCATGAATACTCAATAGATGAGTGTAGTAGGGTAGAAACTATCAGCGATGAAAGTGGCGAAAGAAGGCTTACAACTCAAAGTGTGTGTTATTGGGCTGATGAGCTACTACTAGCTAATGCTAAGCCAGAGCGAGTTAGTGAAAAAAAGTCTTATTGCGATCCTGAATCACTCCCCTCTCCTGCTGAAAGCGTAAAAATCACACTTGCATCTGCAATTGAACTACTTGCAAAACAGGAAGAGTGTGGGGTAAACGGTAAACCCAAAATTGGTGCATTAGCAACTAAACTTAAAGTGCCTATGTATGGTCAAACATATGAAAACTTGCGGAAGTTACTTAATGAATGTATAAAAACAAAGAAAGCTTATTTAATCAATAAGAAATAATTTACCACCTATTTACCAGCGACAATAATTAATAATCCTCGTTTAATGTCTCCACAAAAATGATAAACCATTAGTGGAGAACAACTTGAACACAACAAAAAGCACCAATATTTTTTTAGAGGCTGCATTAAAAGCTAATGCCTTTGGTTCCATACCAATTCCTTTAGTACCAGCAACTAAAATCCCAAGTCAACCATGGGACTTTTTTCAAACTATCCACATTAAAGAAAAAGCCAGATGGCATTGGAAAAACAATCCCCTCGACGAATTAGGCATAATCACAGGCGATAACCTAATAATCTACGATGCCGATACCTCTGAGTCTCTTGCTAAACTGTATGAACTTGAAAAGATTTTCGATATACATCCAAATCATACAGTTTTAACAAATAAAGGTGAGCACCATTATTTCTATAGGCCTGATGATCTTATGGCTAAACAGAATTCACATAGTACTAAGCTCTACCCTGACCGTATTGATGTAAAAACAGGCCGCTCGATGGTAGTTAGACCACCAAGTACAGGTAAAGAAATGGGTATTGATGAAGCTGAATCAGTAAACGATTTAACACCTGTTACTCAGGAGTTTGTTGATGCTATTAATCTGCATAATGGTATAGGAAAAACAGAAAGGTCGAACAGTATTATTACAAAGTCAAAAGAATCATTCTCTTGTGAAGAAACAAAAGTCATTAATGACTTAATTCAATTTATCTCACCTACCTGTAGCCGTGATGTATGGATCCGAGTCGGCATGGCCATACATCATGAAATGGCTGGCAGTGTTGAGGGATTAGCCATTTGGGATGAATGGAGCTCTAAAGGGGATGATTACAGCGGATATGATGTAATCAATTATCAATTTTCCTCATTTAAAAAACACGAACAAGGACCCAAATATAATTTGAGAACTTTGGCAAATTTGGCTGAACAAAATGGCGCTAACAGTGAAGAAATCCTGATGCAGTTTGAGGAAGACTTCGAGCTAATTGATGAAGACACTCTTGTTTTAAAAGCTCAGAAGGAAGCACAGCCGGAAGCAGTAAATCCTTTAGCTAAATATAGCTTACTGGGAAAAAGTACTGAATATGGATTACAAATTGAAGAGGAGCAGTTTGTTCTTGGAAATATCGTTCTAAAAGGTCAAATGACAGCCATCTATGCTCAGCAAAATACAGGTAAAACATTAATCGTAATAGCCCTGATCATTGAAGCTATAACGACTGCCTTAATTTACGGAAAGGATGTTTATTACGTTAATGCAGATGACAACCGTCGAGGATTACAAGCTAAGATGACTTTTGCAGATGAGTTTGGTTTTAATATGCTTGCACCAGGTAATGAAGGCTTTGAAGTTGAAAATCTTACTGAAGCACTAATAGACATGACTGCAAACGGTACCGCTAAAAATACTATTGTAGTAGTTGATACTCTCAAGAAATTCACTGACTTAATGAACAAAAGAAAGTCGAGTCAATTCGCTCAAATTGCCAGACAATTCGTTTTACAGGGAGGGACTATCATTATGCTGGCACACGTAAACAAAAAAAGGGGGGAAGACGGAAAAGCAATTTATGCAGGCACCAGTGATATTATGGATGACTGTGATTGTGCCTATATTTTAGACACAGTCCGCGTAAAAGATGGAATTAAAATAGTCCAATTCGAAAATACTAAAAGTCGTGGCTCAGTTGCGTCCAAAGCAGCTTACCAATACGCAGTAGAAGATGATATTTCCTATAACGAACTAATAGCCACAGTGACATATGTTGAAGATATTGATGTTGAACGAATAGCTCAAGTAGATGAATGTAACGCTGAAGCACCTTGTGTAGAAGCCATCATTAAAAGTTTAGAGCAAGGTATCAACACTAAAATGAAGCTTGCTTCTAGTGTTGCTAAAGTCATTAATCAATCAAAACGTAAAGTAATAAAAATCATAGAAAAATACAGCGGTGATGACCCTTTTATTCATAAATGGACGTTTAAAGTAAAAGCTCGTGGAGCAAAAGCTTTTGAATTGATCCGCCAACCAGAAAAACAACCTTAGCCAAAACTCAGTTGTAAAAACTGAAATTCTGATATTTTGAAGTCCTATATGTACCAGAGGTAAATTACATATCAGGTTTTCAGGATTTCAAAATTCCACCTATTCAAACTTGATAAGGCAAACCCATGAGCAACTTGAAAAAAGATCTTTCCGATAATCAACTAATTGATAACATTTTACGACCTTGTGTCGCTGATTATTTGAAATTATGCGAAGGCACTAATGTCGTTACCTTAAAAGACATCTATGGGATAGCGTTTTGGTTAAAGCTATCTCCTGAAGATACTAGGGCTTTTGGCTATCGCTTTCGCTGTATATGTCAGGACCTAGGATTCCAATATACAGGTGAAAAACGAAACAACGCTAATTTATATATTAACATTTCAAAAGGAACATATTATGCCAATCGTAAAACTAGATAACGGCTTTATTAAGACAGGCTTAGTTTGTCCTGATGATAAACGCCGCATTGAATATTGTTGTCACGAAACTAAAGGCCTGTTTGTTGAAGTCCGGAAAACTCAGCAAGGTCTAGGTACATATTACTCTCGCTACAAAAATGGTAATGGTAAAACTTGCACCATTAAAATTGGGTTGACTTGCGATGTTTCGCTCAAGGATGCGCGTGTAAAGGCAAAGCAATTACGCGCTGATGTTAGCTTAGGTATTAATCCAAAGGCTGAAACGTTGAAACGTAAACAGGTTCCTACCTTGTCTGTCTTCATGGCTGATAATTACATGCCGTATGTTAAGCAGCATAAACGGACTTGGAGTAACGATGAGCAGATGTTTGATAAGCATATTAACGCTGAGTTTGGTCATTTACGTTTGAATGAAATCAAACGAATAGATGTTGAAAGCTTTCATCTAAAGCTACGTGAAAACAATTTGTCTGCCGCAACTTGTGATCATTATGCCAAGCTCATTAGAAGAGTACTGAACCTTGCCGTGGATTGGAACATTATTGATTCAAACCCTTTGGCTCGGCTTAAACTGTTCAATGAGGATAATCAGCTAGAGCGTTACCTTAGTGATGATGAATTATCACGTTTGCTTCATGTCCTTATGCATGATGAAAACCGTATGGTAAGCAATATCATTCTGTTCTTACTGTCTACTGGTGCTCGATTAGGTGAAGCGTTAACAGCTACTTGGGAGAATATTGATATTGAGCATAAAACGTGGCGAGTTACTGCTTCGGTATCTAAATCAAAGCGGATGCGTGCGATCCCCTTAAACAAAATTGGTATATCGGTTTTGGAAGCCGTCGATACTAGGAGTCAATTCGAACATGTTTTCATTAACACTAAAACGGGTAACCCTTACAAGTGCATAAAGAAAACTTGGTCAAGAATACGTGATGAAGTTGGCTTAGTTAAGTTTCGGTTGCATGATTTACGTCATAATTACGCTTCGATGTTGGTCAATAGTGGGCGTTCACTGTATGAGGTTCAGCATATACTTGGCCACAGCGATCCTAAAGTGACGATGCGTTATGCTCACTTAAGTACAGCTACATTGCATGATGCTGTTGACGCTGCTTCTGACCGACTTACTGCAGCTTCGAAAGTTACGGGAATTGCACCAGAGCCCCCTCAAACGGTGCTCAGACTGGTCGCCTCTGGCAAAAATTGAGGTGCCTGTGACGGAAGCCATCCTGTGTTGAAAAAGTGCCACATTTCGTCACTCCGGTGAAATTTCCCCACTACTTCGACTTCGGTTGCGGTGGTGGGGGCATTTGGGACTTTTTTTTTTGATGTGCAAAACTGTGAA
>Ga0209292_1006116_pt1 | contig 11983 bp, 9 predicted proteins | sample GOMGulsemesocosm_2_FD_184634 | JGI IMG/M metagenome (GOLD analysis project Ga0209292, IMG submission 184634) | Methane-oxidizing microbial communities from mesocosms in the Gulf of Mexico - GOM9C Gulf of Mexico (SPAdes) (version 2) | ecosystem: Environmental > Aquatic > Marine > Cold seeps...
CGACACTGGTAATACTGATAATGACATGCATCAGGATATCCATATTAACCAGATTGGCGTAATTATCCATGGTCGTTCCGATGCAGTATTAAACCCAGGTGGTGTACGTATTGGCACCGCAGAAATATACCGTCAAGTAGAAAAGCTAGCGGCGATACAAGAGTCCATTGCAATTGGTCAACAATGGCATGATGACGTACGCGTGATCTTGTTTGTGCGTTTATCAGAAAATGTCGAGTTAGATACACTGTTAACCATGCAAATTAAAAATATCATTCGCACTAACACCACTCCAAGACATGTCCCAGCTAAAATTATCGCAGTAGCAGATATTCCCAAAACCATCAGTGGTAAGATTGTCGAACTGGCCGTGCGTAATGTCATACACGGTATTGCAGTGACGAATAAAGATACCCTCGCCAATCCTGAAGCATTAACCTTGTTTGCAGATTTGCCCGAATTACAAAACGAATAGGGTACAAACTAATGTACCCTATATATTACATACTATTTCCTATCAATTAATTTTGTGCCTAGTTTTGATATTTACTCACATCAATCCCGAGTAATTTGGCAATACCATGACCATAATCAGGGTCGGCTTTAAAACAATGTCTTAAATGTCTGATTTGAATCTCTTCTGGTACGCCACCTAAGTTACGCGCTGTATTATCAAACAAAATAGCTTGTTTCTCTGGCGTCATAAGTCGGAACAAATCACCAGGTTGACTGAAATAATCATCATCTTCGCGATGATCCCAGTGCGCTGCGGCACCATCTAAGCTTAACGGCGGCTCAGAGAAGTCAGGTTGTTCAGCCCATTCCCCTTGATCGTTTGGCTCATAACCCAGCGTACCGCCATAGTTACCATCTACACGCATAGCACCATCTCGGTGATAACTGTGCACAGGACAGCGCGGTGCATTAACTGGAATACTGTGGTGATTAACCCCTAAACGGTAACGTTGTGCATCGCCATACGAGAACAGACGGCCTTGCAACATTTTATCTGGTGAAAAACTGATACCTGGTACTACACTTGCTGGATTAAAAGCCGATTGCTCTACTTCGGCAAAGAAATTTTCAGGGTTACGGTTTAGCTCAAACTCACCAACTTCAATCAGTGGATAGTCGCTATGTGGCCAGATTTTGGTCAAATCAAACGGGTTATAAGGTACTTTAGATGCGTCGTCTTCTGGCATGATTTGTATTTGCAACGTCCACTTAGGGAAGTCGCGATTATCAATGCTTTCTAACAAATCACGGTGATGACTTTCTCGGTCTTTACCGATCAATATTTCCGACTCAGCATCTGATAGATTCTTGATACCTTGCTGAGATTTGAAGTGAAACTTCACCCAGAAACGTTCGTTATCACTGTTGATAAAGCTATAGGTATGACTACCAAATCCGTGCATATGTCGATACGTTGCCGGAATACCACGATCGCTCATCACTATGGTGATTTGATGCAACGCTTCAGGCAATGATGTCCAGAAATCCCAGTTGTTTTTTGCACTGCGCATATTCGTTCTAGGGTCACGTTTTACCGCATGGTTTAGATCTGGAAATTTAAGCGGATCACGTAAGAAGAATACTGGCGTATTGTTACCAACGAGATCCCAGTTACCTTCTTCTGTATAGAACTTCATTGCAAAACCACGAATATCACGCTCGGCATCGGCGGCGCCACGCTCACCAGCAACCGTAGTAAACCGTGTAAACATCTCTGTTTTTTTACCAATCGCCGAGAAAATCTTTGCTTTGGTAAATCGAGTAATATCATGAGTAACGGTAAATGTGCCATAAGCGCCAGAGCCTTTGGCATGCATACGACGCTCAGGGATCACTTCTCGATCAAAGTGTGCCAATTTTTCCAAAAACCACACATCTTGTAGCAGTTGAGGGCCTCTTTTACCCGCCGTTTGGACGTTCTGATTATGCGCAACAGGACAACCTGCTGCAGTCGTTAATTTCTTACTCATCACTAATTCCTTCTATTACTTATTATTTTATAAATAGACTTCTATTGCTTCTATTACTTCTATTGATTTAATGTAAATGACTTTTTATATGTTATTTACTTGTTATGTCCTATTGCAAACCTAGTGCTCATTCCACTAACGTCAACAATTAATAACATTTTTTAATTTTAGTCACTTAGACCTAAAACAATAAAACCAGATTACAACTATTTTTATATAAAGAAAAAAGGGTTTAATCTTAAAGTTTAATAGTTAAAAACTATCAAAAATACGCATTCATTTGGTGCAGCGAGCATTTAACAATGCTGTAAAATGGTGAAACAAAATCTACCCATTTAGAATTGCTTTTATATATCAAATATTTAACTTTTGGCTCGGTTTTTGATATAAATAGGACATACAACCCGTAACTACTTGAATAAGAAGAATTAGGGAGTGATTGAAATGAAAGATACATTAACGGTAGTCCTCGCAGGGGGAATGGGGGCACGCCTTGCTCCACTCACCGATAACAGAGCAAAACCCGCTGTGCCTTTCGGTGGAAAATATCGAATCATTGACTTTACCTTAACCAATTGCCTTCACTCTGGTCTAAGACGAATTCTGGTATTGACCCAATATAAGTCCCATTCATTGCAGAAACATTTACGTGATGGCTGGTCTATCTTCAACCCAGAGTTGGGTGAATACATTACCGTTGTTCCACCGCAAATGCGTAAAGGCGACAAGTGGTATAGCGGCACGGCAGATGCCATCTATCAAAACTTATGGTTGTTATCACGTAGCGAAGCTAAGTATGTCGTTGTTCTCTCTGGCGATCATATCTACCGAATGGATTATGCACCCATGCTGCAACGCCATAAGGAAATAGGCGCTGATTTAAGCATAGCCTGCATGGAAGTACCCGTTACAGAAGCGAAAAAATTCGGTGTAATGACGATCGACGAAAACCAAAAAATTATCGAATTTTCAGATAAATCCGAACATCCAGTTCCACTTCCCAATGACCCAGAGAATAGCTTAGCGTCGATGGGCATCTATATTTTCACTACTGATGCGTTAATTGATGCGTTAGAAAAAGACGCAGATAACCTCAATTCTAACCACGATTTTGGTAAAGATATTATTCCAAGACTAATTGATAAAGAAAAAGTCTACGCGCACCAATTTGGCGGTTCGACTGGGCGTGTTACCGAGGATGCTTACTGGCGTGATGTAGGCACCATCGATTCGTTATATCAAGCCAATATGGACTTGCTACAACCCGTTTCACCCATCGATTTGTACCAACGCGACTGGGGAATTAGAACCTACGAACCACAATTACCACCAGCAAGAACGACAGCATCGGAAACCGGTAATGAAGGGATATTTATCAATTCACTTATTTCTAACGGTGTACTTATCACAGGTGGTTCAGTACAAAATTCGGTACTATCGTCGAATGTCAAAATCAAAGACGGAGCAACCGTGTCTGCCAGTATCTTGTTTGATGATGTTGAAGTCGGCGAATACAGTCAGCTACAGAATTGTATTATCGACAAACATGTAAAAATCCCACCGAGAACAAAAATAGGGGTGAACAAAGCAGAAGACGCCGCGCGGTTCACCATTTCAGAACGGGGTATTGTTGTCGTACCTGAATCTTATAAATTTGAGTGATCGTATTACATAAGTAACAAGTGTTATTCTTATTGGCTACAATACTTGTTCATATTTAACCACCATTATTGTTCATCAAAATCTTAGCTATCGTTTATAAAATGATAGCTAATTCTTCGCCTTTAACACAGCGGTTAATTCAGGCAGTACTTCGAATAAGTCAGCAACTAAGCAATAGTCTGCCACATCAAAGATCGGGGCGTCTGGATCGTTATTGATGGCGACAATTACCTTGCTACCTGTGATACCCGCAACATGTTGGATCGCACCTGATATGCCCACGGCTATGTACAGATCGGGGGCAACAATTTTACCTGTTTGCCCTATCTGTAAATCATTCGCCACAAACCCAGCATCGACCGCCGCACGACTAGCGCCTATTGCCGCATTTAATTGCTCTGCTAGTGTGTAAAGTAGTTCAAAGTTATCGGCATTTTGCATCCCTCTCCCACCCGAAATAACAACCTTAGCAGTCGTTAATTCTGGTCGAGAAGACTGCGTTAATTCCGCTTTAATAAACGCCGATTTTCCACTATCCGCTTGCGCAGCTAACTCGACAACAGGCACTTGGTTCTCAATTTCTAACGACGCCTTTACTAACGAATCTACAGTTAATAACGCTGCTGAAAACGCACTACTACGCACAGTTAAAACCTTGATTATATCGCTCGATTTTACCGTTACAATGGCTTTACCCGCATAGATAAGTCGTTCAAAGGTATCTGCGGATTCAACCCTGATGATATCTGAAATCTGCGCAACATCTAGCAAGGCCGCAACTCTGGGCTGATAGTCTTTACCTGTGGTTCCAGCAGATGTCATGATATGGCTATATTGTGTCTTAACATTATCTTTATTTTCATCGTGGCAGTTCCCTTGCTCTCGCACTAACGAAACAATTAACGGCGCAATATTCTCAGCTAAGGGATATTGATAAACCTGATGATCAGCGACCAATATTTTACTCAACCCCGTGATGCCCTGCGCGATAGCAACTACAGACTGACATTCATACCCGATAATAAGCAAGTGCAACTCCGTATCATTGGTATGCGCTACTATCTCAGATGCCGCAGTCAATACACTGAGCGTCGTGGCTTGCAGTGTATGGTTGTCATGTTCTGCTATTATCAATATCGCCATTTAAATCACCTTCGCTTGCTGTTGTAATTTGTCCACCAGCTCTGCGACATCAGCTACTTTAATCCCGGCTTGACGTACTGGAGGCGATTCGACTTTAAGCGTAACCAGCCGTGGGGATAAGCCAACCCCCAAAGACTCAGGAGATGTCATCTTGATGACTTTCCGTTTCGCTTTCATGATATTAGGTAGCGAGGCGTACCGGGGTGTATTTAAACGTAAATCGACAGTAATAACAGCAGGTAAAATCAAGGCTAATGTGACTAAACCACCATCAACTTCTCGGGTTACTTTAACTGTATTCGGGACGGTAAAAACGATATCAGAAGCAAAGGTGCCTTGTGGCATATTGGTTAGTGCCGCTAACATTTGTCCAGTTTGGTTATTGTCGGTATCAATGGCTTGTTTACCCAGTAGGACGAGATCAGGTAACTCTTCTTGCACTACTTTATGCAGTAGTTTTGCGACATCAAGGGATTGAACTTCTTCATCGGTTCGAACCAGTATTGCACGATCTGCGCCCAAGGCTAATCCAGCCCGTAATTGCACATCCGCAGATTTGGGACCGATGCAAACCAAGACAACTTCGTCAGCTGAGCCCTGCTCTTTAAAACGTACCGCTTGTTCTATCGCAATTTCACAAAATGGGTTGATTGCCATTTTTACATTCGCGTCTTCAATACCCGTTTCATCCGCTTTAACCCTGACGTTGACCTTATGATCGACAACCCGCTTCACCGCGACCAGTATCTTCATAACTTCCCCACGACGTACTTATGTTTATTGAATCACCTGTTTGTGTTTAATAAATCAAACAATTATGCATTAAGAATAGTGGTGTTATGGGGTATGGCAAATTACTCAATTACAGCTTAAGCATCAAAGATTAAAAATACAGCAAGGGTTTAAATCATCGGTTATAATCTGTAAAGTACGCAACATATTATAACGAGTGGCTTTGCTCCCTGTGAGCAGGTAGAAACAAAGAGTATTAAACAGATGAATAACGAACATGATGTCATTGATAATTTAGAAGAACTAGAGCGTTTTTTACTAAGTATTGAAAACGGTGGCTTGGGTCTACAAGGTGTTGCAGGCATAGGCATGGCAACAAATACTAAAGATGGCCGCCATTTTGTTGCTGTATTTGATGATAACCAAGGTCTACTTTTAGCTCGCTATGTGACAGAAGACGTTTATGAACACGGTAAAGAAATGGTACGTAACGGTGTGCAAACGAAACACTAAGACCTTGCCATTCAAAGCATAGCGATTTCCCGCACAGATCGTAACAGGGTTTTAACTGATAGTTTAGACCCTGTTATTCTTCCTCTCGTACGCATATAAAACAACTAAGCCCTGATAAGATCCGGTTTTCATCGGTTTATATCTCAAGTTGCCAATGGCATGCCAATCAATAACTCGTGCAGATAAAATATAAACAAACCTGTTAAAACCACACCAAGAATGATAGCAATAATGTCATTTATTCCGTTTACTTTAAGTCCAGGGACCACGCGTGGTGTTCTTTTCTTCATCGATACTCTGGCAGCACCAGCCCAGATTAAAAATGCTCCGAAAAGTATTACATCGGCCAGCATGCCATTTACCAGTAGATGACTGATTGCCCATAGTTTCACAGCAATTAGCTGGGGATGCTTGGTTATTTGCTTTATTTTCCCTGGTAGGTAGGGAGCTAAAAAAAGTACCATAGCTGGCAGCATCAACGAGTAAGTCAGATGTTTTAACCAGTAAGGTGGTACGTACAGAAGTACAGGCTCTAACCGAAGTGCAGTATACCCCTTAGCGATAAATACGATACCAACAACGGATATAAGGGAGTAGATAGCTTTCCATCCATTCTCGCTCTTTGCTGCCATACTGTTTCTGAAGTCTTCAGCAATGATAGATATTGAATGAATTCCGAGAAATAGGAATAAGCCTAAGATTAAACTCAACATATAAATATTTCCTTTTTAAGTCTACAAATTAACGCTCACAATAACCTTGTTCAACGATATAAATATTGTGCAAAATCAAATTGCACACAATTAAACGTATAATAAGATCAAGGTTCGCATAATTGAGTGATAGATCTAAGTAACTTTGGGACAGACTAAGTTGGGCTTATCAGCTAACTCAATGTTGGATAGAATAAGCTTAGGTCTTGAGGTTTAAAGGGCAAAATTTGTATTACAGAAAATATAGTGGATAGAAGCCCAATGACGCTCATAATCACGGACAATATCACTCGATTTAAGAGGTTATGTCTACATTTTTGTGCGTCCAACAGGCTTAACTGTTATATTATTTAGTGCTGCACCTTACACATAAAGCACACACTCCCAACACAAACGCTGTAAATGAAGTACCAACACGTATCGTGTTCGCCTGATTCCATGAGTCCCTTACCATTTCCCAATCGACTGGTAAATCAGATGGATTCCATGACTCAGTATAATAATTTAAAGGCAAGTTTACTTTTGCCGTAAACACTATAATACCCAAAATATAGATAAGCGCAGCTATAGAGATTAGCCAGAAACTAATATGCCCTATATGTCTATAATTAATAGCGGCAGCTAAAAATGAAATGGCCCCCGCACCAAAGAAAAAGGCAAAGAACATAAAATGTCGGACATTTTCATTAAATAGAGATTGCACCTCAGCATACGTTTTACCATCTACATTCAACATTGCTAGGTTTACATTAAATGTATATGTCCAAAAGAAACCAGCCATAATGCCGAGGGCAATAGTAGCTGTTGCGATGCTTATATTTTCAATTAAATTAAATTTCACAAAACCTCCAACTTTTTAAACATAACACAGTAAAACCGCCAAATGTAACGTGGCATATATTCTTATTTATTATGTTTCTAAGGTTCAACTACGTACAAAATTACAACTAAATTCAGCTATTTTCTTTGTCGCCTTTTTTTGTATTTCTGTGTATCTGAAAGTACAGAAATATTTCTCTCTTCATAAAACTCTTGTATCATTTTCCTTATTACTTTTCCGTCTTGATATAATTCACACTCTACAACAAAACGAGCTTTCATCTTCATAGGAGTTGCACCAAAAGACAATGTTCCAACAACAAATTCAGCATAACCCCTACCAGTTCCAACTAACAACGTCTGTCCATTTATTGGGTAAATATGGAAGGTGCATCATGGTCGTCGAGCTATTTTTCGGGTTCTTGCGGTGATGCTCAATCACACAGCGCATGATTGAGCTAACAAAATATTTTTAAGGGAGAATCGACTCAGTGATTGTACGATATGCAATAGTAGATATTGGCGCAAGGCGCATTGGTGGAGAAAATCACATATATTGCTCATTTTTAGGCCACAGATATATGCCGATAAAATGGCGATGGACAATACCTATTTCGCCATTTACTCTAAGCATTTCACTAACGTTTGAATCTAAATGCCCATACAAACATTATTTTTAATATCAGGTATTTGTTCACTAAGGTTTCTGATACACTTTTTCTTTTCAGGATGGATAACAAGGTTATCGTGTAATTTAATCTGCTCATTTCCCTCTTCAATCTGAAGACCAATACGAGTTTTTGTCTCTACCCTATTGCCAATTAATTGAATATTATCTGAAGTATACATTATAAAGCCAATATTGCTAAAATTATTCTCATTAAAATAAACATTACGTGACCTACTTACAGACGCTGCTTTATTGTACCCAGACGAAGTAAAGCGATTGTTATTTAAGTACATACTAAAATTTTCATGTCCAAGTTTCTCATTAATACTAATGAATCTTATAGCAAGACCCTCAATATTAAAATCATTATCATAAACATTCACATTATTTATACTGTCACGTGCAGAAAGACCAATTGAGTTTTCTACATTTGAATGAACGGTATTATTATATATTTCGGCATTTTTTGCTTTTTGTATCGTAATTCCAGTAAGTGAATTAGAAATACTATTATTAAAAATAGAATTACCTGACCCAGAAATGTACATTCTAGCCCCTATTAACTTATTATTATAAACTTCATTATTACCGACCACTTCCTCTGTAGGATAAAACATTTTTTCTCCGTCATAAGCGACCGATAGACCATTTGGATTAAGGTACTCTTTGTTTAGATCTCTTGTGATCGTATTATTGAATGCTTTTGAATTAAATACTGAACCAAGAGCGATGGTATTTTCCGTATTGTTATTTTCGATGGTAATCCCATCTCCAATCGCCCCAATAAAAGCTCCACGGTAACTATTACGCTCTATATTATTACGAATAGTTATGTTGTAAGGACGCTCCAAATATTCATGATCCTTATATCCACCTTCAATATCAATTGCCCAAGCAGGAGAAACGCTCTCAGATGCCTCAGATGGCTGCCCTGAATTTAGATATGTATTATGTTCAACAATAATTTCACTACCTGATGTAATCGCAGTTCCTAGTCTTCGGTTATTATCAAATAAACAATCAGTAACCAAAATATTTTTAGTCTCAATGCTCCCCGTACGTTTATAAGTTCCAAGGGAATGAATAGAAAGACCGTCAGCAGTTGCATTTTTAAATGTGACCCCTTTAATAGTAACATTTCGACTACCACCAATTTTCATTAAATGTCCCCAATACGGCTTTGGAGACTGAGGGTCCTTGTAATCATGTGTATCACGATCACCAATTAGCACACCACCTTCTATGGTAACATTATCTGCATTATAGAGACCCAGTAATGCATAACGCGCATAACCATTCGCTTGTGTTCTTAAAATAGTGTCATGTCTCATTGATAGTTTGATATTCGATGGCAGTGTAATTCCAGACAGCTCAGTACTATTAAATTTTTTGTAATTACCAACCCAGAACGAAGCATCAAATTTATTGATACGAAATACATTTGCGTGAACATTGTGTGCCTGATTAAGGGCATATTGAAATAAACGTGTATTTTCCTTTGCCTGTTCATTATTAACAATACCTTCAACAACCCCCCAACGCTGGTTATCAAAAACAAAATTAGCATTAGATAAGTGGACGTCCCCACCAATATGAATAGATGAATTCAATAACTTACCATCAATTTTACCTCCAGCAAAAATTAATGTTCCATTAATGATATCACCGCCATAAGATAGCAGGTTTACATTAGGAGGTAATTGATAGCTTAATCCATTCAGGTCAAGTAAACAATTAAGTCTTACTTTACTGTTAGCTCTTATTGATCCAATATCAAATTTTTTACATAATCTTATTTCTTCTGCTGGGTTACTGTTGATTGTATGCCCCTTCAGGGTGGTAATAACCGCATCAGAAATGACAGTTACTTCATCATACTTAATAGACCTTCTCTTGCTTCTAAAAATATTCCCATCAGCATCTTCAATATTAATATTATAGTGATAAGTTCGCTCCGCCCTAAAATATGGTAATGCAATACCATGTGTTGAGTTAAAATCGGAAATGGCTGACTGGTAAGTCCTCTCATGATTAAACCCATAATCAATCCATACTTTTGTATCTTCACTGGTAGTTATTTTTACAAACCCTGTTAAACCATCTTCAGTAAGGTATCCATTGTCAACTTCGATAATAGTTGGTTCACCTTCTTGTGAATCTAATGTATCAAATGACTGCATTTTTGATTGAATAGTATCCTTAGGATCAACATTGGCTTCTACTCTATAAAAATAGTGTGTATCGTTATTTAAGTTATTAATAGTAACTTGGTGTTCTTTAGCTAATGGTAATGTAATACTATCTTCTTCCAAGTCTTCTGTTAATCCATATTTGACCATCCCAGTAGTTGGTTTATTGGTTCGCCAGCTTAGTGTTGCAGACTCGTCGCCACGTTCGATAACACTAAGATGAGTAATTTGTACTCTTGTTTTATAAGTTTTCGAGGATAAGCGTAATAAACGGTCCCTATCTTTTATGATTTGCCCATTTTCACCTTCGGCAACAACATGGAAGTGGTAAACTTTACCTGCTGCCAGTTGATCGAGGTTAAATTCATAACTATATGTGAAATCAGTTGTTTCTGTAACGTACCGAGAACCATGTCTGTAACGAATAAACAGCCTGCTGGGACGGTCAACATTGACCTTGATGGTAGCACTAGTTGCGGTCACATCATTAATGCTAACTGATTCAATTACAGGTATAGGAATACTATTACTCGTTTTCTTTAAGCGCAGTAAATTATCTCCACTACTAATCTGTTCGTCGTGTTCGGTTTTTACTATCACGCTATAATGATAAACCGCCGCCCACTTTAGATCCCTCAATGAGATAATATGTTCTTTTCCAGACTCAGACCATTGGCTGGTTGTCATATTGGCACTATTTAATCCGTACTGGATAGAAACACGAGAAGTATTATCTGTTACAACACGAATATCAGCTTTATCTACATCCAGGTTTTCATTAGAAATACTTATAATATCTAGGGCATAGGATAAATTTCCAAAGACCATGAATAAAATATAGGTTAAGAGTAGTAATGCTCTCTTCCTTCGTGTTTGAACCTTTTTTTCAAAAACTGTATGCGCCACTTTAATTACTCCATTTATATTAATGAGACCATAAATCTAATAACTAAGTGTGTATATTACACTTCGATATACAAATATGCTCTTAAATTAAAACTAATAATAACGTTATTTAAAATAATAATGCACTATTTTGTACTGTTAAGTACTTATACATACCGCTATGTATTTTTATGTATTTTTATGTATTTTTATGTATTTTTATGTATCACAGTGCTCTGTAATATAAAATCACGTCACACGATTGAACCATTAAAGTACTTTTTAAACATAAAGATGTAAGTTAGGTTATAGGCTAATCCAATATTGGATAGAATAGCTCTGATTCTGAGATTAAAGGACAAGTTTCATTACAAAATATAACTACAACAGCAAACGAAGGGACGCTAGGTTGGTTTAATAGTAAAAAGGAAATTCTAACAAAAATTTAATCAAAGAAATATAATCGGTATTTTACTCTTGAGATAAGCTCATCGATATGGCCTATTAGACATGAGTAAATATGGCTACAATGATCTATTTACGGGCTAAAGGTGGAGCGAATCGAAAAATTAAGCTTACTTTGAACCTGCTACGAAAGTAACAACAAGTTCAACACTTGAATTAAGTGGCAACTGCGATACAGCTATCGCACTTCTAGCATGTTTTCCTTTC
>Ga0209292_1006117_pt1 | contig 11982 bp, 8 predicted proteins | sample GOMGulsemesocosm_2_FD_184634 | JGI IMG/M metagenome (GOLD analysis project Ga0209292, IMG submission 184634) | Methane-oxidizing microbial communities from mesocosms in the Gulf of Mexico - GOM9C Gulf of Mexico (SPAdes) (version 2) | ecosystem: Environmental > Aquatic > Marine > Cold seeps...
CTGATTGATTGTCATACCCATGCCGTTTTCGGCGGTAACCGTAGCGATGAATTTGAACTTCGTCTTAACGGAGCCACCTACGAGGAGATTGCTGCAGCAGGAGGCGGAATCGCTTCAAGCGTCAAGGCGACCCGCTTGGCAACTGAAGCAGAACTATTCGACAGTTCAGCCCAACGCTTGCGCACCCTGGCCGGTGACGGTGTCACCACGGTTGAGATCAAATCGGGTTATGGTCTGAACTTAGATGACGAACTCAAGATGTTGCGGGTAGCACGACAGCTGGGGAACCAGTTACCGTTGACCGTGAAAGTGACCTGCCTTGCAGCCCACACCACACCACCTGAATTCATGAGTGACCAACAGGGATATATCGACCTGATCTGCAAGGAGATACTCCCCGTGGTCGCGGCAGAGAAACTGGCCGATGCCGTTGATGCGTTTTGCGAAGGGATCGCCTTCTCAACCGAGCAGGTCGAGCAGGTCTTTGCCGCAGCCCGGCAATTGGGATTGCCGGTCAAGCTACATGCCGAGCAGCTCTCGTCCCTGGGGGGCAGTACTCTGGCAGCCCGATATCAGGCCCTCTCCGCCGACCACCTGGAATATGTCACCGAAGATGACGTCAAAGCGATGGCGCAGGCCGGTACGGTGGCGGTGGTTTTGCCCGGCGCTTTCTATTTTCTGCGGGAAACCAAACGCCCTCCCATCGAGCTGCTTCGTCGTCATCAGGTGCCCATCGCCGTTGCAACGGACCTCAACCCGGGAACCTCCCCTGCCCTGTCGCTCAGGTTGATGATGAATATGAGCTGCACGCTGTATGGACTGACACCCGAAGAAGCACTGGCCGGTGTCACCTGCCATGCGGCGACGGCACTGGGGATGGCGGACTCACACGGCAGCCTGGCTGTCGGTAAAACGGCAGATTTCGTCTGCTTTGATGTCGATCGCCCCGCAGACCTGAGTTACTGGCTCGCCGATAAAGGCCCGAAGATGGTGATACGTGAAGGAGAGGAGGTCACCCTATGAGTTCGGCTACTATTGATACCCCTTTTAACTTTACCGAAGGTGATACGCCCCTACTGGTGAGCATGCCCCATTGCGGCACTCGATTAACCCGCGCAGTAGAAACAGGCCTGACGGCCAGGGCAAGTGAATTGCCGGATACGGATTGGCATATACCCCGATTGTACGATTTTCTTGAGCAACTGGGCGTCAGCCGAATCTCTGCAAACTATTCAAGGTATGTGGTCGATCTCAACCGACCGGTAGATGACAAGCCGCTATACAGTAGCCCAACCACCAGCCTGTTTCCCGAGATTCTCTTCGACAGTTCTGCCGTCTTCACCGCTGGCGGAATCCCTTCCAACGAGGAGCGCAATCGCTATAAAGTTCAAATCTGGCAGCCCTATCATGACAAGATCCGGCAGGAACTGTTGCGGCTAAAACAAAAGTTCGGCTACGCCATATTGTTTGACGCCCACTCGATACGCTCTCATGTGCCGATGCTCTTTGAGGGCAACCTGGCCGATTTCAACTGGGGCACCAACCAGGGTGAAAGTTGCGATAAAAGCATCGAGCAGGCGATGAAAGCCATCTGTGAAAAAAACGAAAACTATACCCACGTGGTTAACGGTCGCTTTAAAGGCGGCTATATCACGCGTTTCCACGGCCAGCCAGCAAATAATATCCATGCCATTCAGCTGGAGCTGTCTCAAGCGACCTATATGGAAGAACAGGCACCCTTTCCCTATCGCGAGGAGCTGGCTGCACCGACCAAAAAGGTATTGCAGCAATTGATCTCAAGACTGTCGACATGGACGCCTTCTCACTGACTTACTCAAACAGAGAAAGATCAGAGCAGAGCTCCGTTGTCGGGATAAATAAAGCCTTCAAACTTAATTGCCCCACGGATCCTGTGCAGCATAGAGATATGTAAGGTGAAACTATGGAAGCACGCGCAGCCGTTGCCTGGGAAGCAGGTAAACCACTAATGATCGAAGAGATTGACGTTCAGGGCCCAAAAGCGGGGGAGGTATTATTACGGATGGTGGCCACCGGTGTCTGCCATACCGATGCGCCCCCCCTTCGTGGTGATCTTCTAAGTCGTTTAACGAGATGATGGTCAGTCAAAGACTTGAGCTAGTGACAACCGCTGTTTTTGGTAGCCTGCATCTTCTTTTCAATCTCCAACCAGATCTCCTCGACAGCATGGGCTGTCTCAATGCTCATGCTGTTTGACCGCCGGGAGAAAGCCCCGGTGGTCCTTTTAATTCTCCGCAGGCAGCAACCCTAAATGACTCGCTCATGTCTTTAGTGGCCCTGCCCGGTGGCTTTTTTATACCGTCCCTGCCAAACCCTTAACTGCTTTCAACCAGTCTTTTGTCCCTCGATTGACCCTGTCATACACGGGCCACTTCTGCTTGTAAATTTTTCGATCAACCGAAGGCCTACATGGGAAATAAGAAATACAGGTGTTAGAAAGATCCTCGAATACAAGAAGACATTCTCATTCCACTTAGTCATATTGGAGGACGTTAGACGAGGGCTGGGTCGCCGCCCGTATACTCAATAGCTGAAAACAAGGCGTTCCTGTCACTGAACATTGGTTAGCCGACTACCGCGTAAAGTAATCAGTTGAACCGGAAAAAGCTAAGTCTGAAATCAAAGAGGTGATCGTTGAGGAATAGGGAAACGGCCCTGTGACTGCCTAAGCGAGGGCACTTGAAAACATGACAAAATTAATGCCCATCGGCTTAATCGCTAGGATAAACCAGCAACAGGCAGATAAGGGTATTGGAAACAGAGTGGCGAGATGCGCTCTTTTAGGAACGACACCTCGCTACTGGAAGATTAGATAAGGTGTTATTCAGTGCGTCCGTAGAAAAGGCGTCGGGTTTCCTCTGTCAGCATTTTCCCAGGTTCCGGGTGTTATTCAGTGCGTCCGTAGAAAAGGCGTCGGGTTTCCTCTGTCAGCATTTTCCCAGGTTCCGGGGCATAACTGAGGATAGCCACTAAACGCGGATCACCCTCGACGGGCGTCACACGATGGACTGTATACTTGCCCTTAAACAGAACAAAGGCTCCGACACCCTGTTTCAGCTCTTTAACCCTATCGCTTTCACCATCCAGGATTTTGCCGAGCTCTTCAAAATTCTGATTCTCCTCGGAGCGTGTCCAGGGTACATATTCATAGACACCGCCCACTTCGGCAGGCCTCAGCATCATTGTTGTTACGAATTTGGCGTTATCGTAGTGCCATCCCAACTGTCGGCCTTCGTCATTGATATTGACATTGACCGAAGCGAGCGGGTCGGCAAAGGGATAGACCATTTCTGATCCCATCAAAAGGGCGATGAAGCGACGCACCTCTTCCCAGTCATAGACCTGACGTAACAGGTTGTCTTTTGATATTTGATCGCTCGCCAATATGCCCTTATCGCTATAGACTTTTCGGTTGCGGGGGTGATCCTCGGGATAGGCGGGGTCATCATCGATAAGATAAGCATTATGCTCATTGCTGCAATAAAAGGTGTCTTCTAATTTAGCTTCCACATCGGCAATAACTTTATCAACGGCCCAGGGCTTCAAAAAGCCATTAAGCACAACCGCTCCGTCTTCAATGAGCTTTTCCCTGCAGCTTTCCAAGAAAACCTGGCCTTCTTCAGAATCCAGCCTGTCGACCGGATAACGGTCCAGATCGATCATATCGCGTACATTGTTTACTGACATTTTCCACCCCATAAAAACGTTATAGAATAAATTTATTATGCTTGCCATCTGAAGTATTGCTATCTCAATTGACATCCCATCAGGTGTTGATATCTATACTCTTATAATCGATCGGCTATTAGGATCACTGTCGACAGCATCTCATAAAAACAATGATTGTCTTCTATCAATACGTTTTAATGATCGTTTTGGAAAATACGATACCGAGCTTTTATTAAGAATATTCACCACCTTCTGACTCTCATTCTACCCTCGTAAACAGTATAATAAATAACTAGACTTTATTTGGTCAGCATTAAGATATTCTTAATGCTGACCAGGCATTTATCAGCAGAACCGCCAATCAACAAAATGCGACATGTAACTTACCCTCCTCACCAAATGAGGCCTGAGAAAAGCCGACATGAATGAATCCAGAACCAAAAGACTGCCTCCCCTGAACTCCATTCGCGCATTTGAGGCAGCAGCTAAAACCGGTAGCATCTCCAGTGCAGCACAATCGCTATTTGTTTCACCGGCAGCGATCAGCCAACAGGTACGACTTCTGGAGGAGCATCTGGGCATTCGTCTGTTCAATCGTTCCAGGCGTGGCGTAGAATTGACTGAGGCAGGCCAAATTTACTTAACTTATGTGCATGAATCTTTTGAAAAACTTCGTACTGGGCAACAAAAGATTGAGCAATTCGACAACCAGAATGTGCTAATACTCACAGCCCCACCTTCGGTTGCATCCAAATGGCTGATGCCCAAGCTATTCCAATGGATGGAGCTCAACCCGTCTGTTGAAATGCGTATTGACGCCAGCAACACTCCCGCCAATTTCAACACATCCATCAGTGATTTCTGTATCTGTTTCGGAGATACAGGCTACCCAGGCCTGTTAAAAACGGAGATGTTTCGCGATAGCATCAGCCCGGTATGCAGCCCTGCTCTGCTGAAAAATCGGACTGATGATGTAACGACTCTTCTACATGAGTACCCATTGATCCATATCGATTGGGGCGATGAAAATATTCACTTGCCGGGTTGGGATGATTGGCTGCAGCATGCCGGCTTAGAGCACACCCCCTCTTCACGAACCCTGCAATTCAACTTTTCCAGCATGGCCATTGAAGCGGCCGTTCAAGCGAAGGGCATCATGCTCGGTCAGATGACGCTCGTTCAAGAAGAGCTCAACGCGGGAAAACTGGAACAAATTTCGACCACCTCCTTACCTTTAAACAAATCCTATTACCTGATCTATCCGAAAAGAACACTGCTCAAACCGATGGCATCTGAATTCCTGAACTGGCTTAAAAAGGAGTGCGAACAGGTTCGATAACGACCTTCCCATCAGTGAAGCCCAGTAGCGATGTCACTTCCAGCCTGGTTAACAAGTGCCTTTTCAAGGGGTCACACACCTCCATTACGCATCGCCACCATCCCCATGTTTTATTTCAACAGCGTCGAATCGACGATAGCCATCCACTCGTTAGCGTCCATAGACAAATGACATTTATCTGCTTTCTCGCTTTCACCTACCCAGAGGCACAGGACCACAACCAAGTTTTCAAGAGATCGATCTGAGCAATAACGCAGCCAAAAAGCACCCTGAACAGGGTGGCGCATAGTCAACTTATGGACAAAACTCTAGGGTAAAAAGCGCTGAAGGGGCCATCAAGATAAACCCTTTTGTTTAAGATTTTCTTAAAGAGCACTGACAAAATACTAACTTTAACAAGTCTTAGTATAAAGCTACCATAAGATAGAAATCACCGAACTGAGCACATCTCTCACATAAGGCCGTTTCACAAGCTGTCTTTTATATACACACCTATTTAAAAAAGGTTTTACCGTGATGGAAGATAACAAAAAGCGTTATATCACCCCCCCTTCTGACAACAAACCGTTGAAGGATCCCATTGCTGAGGATCAAATTCGTCGTGTCCGCGAGTACCGCTTGAGCCGAACCAAAGAAGCCTTATTAAAAAACGACGTCGCGGCCGTGTTGCTTTATGACCCCTTGAACATTCGCTATGCCACAGATACCTCTAACATGCAGTTATGGACCGCTCATAACCCCTGCCGTTATGCCCTGGTCTTTGCAGAAGGTCCGGTGCTTTTATTTGAGTTTCATAACTGCAGCCACCTTCACACGGATAAAGTTTTACCCGACGGCCGCTCAACCGTCGATGAAATACGTCCAGCAATCTCATGGACCTATTTTCTAAACGGTTATAGGGCTGAAGAACAAGTTGTGGCCTGGGCTGACGATATCACTGAGGCACTGCGTGAGTTCGGCGGTGGCAATATGCGGTTGGCGGTGGATAGCTGTGATGAAGCGGGCATTCGAGAACTTCACAAGCGGGGTGTGAATACGCTTGAAGGGATGCAATATATGGAACACGCCCGGGAGATCAAGTCTGACGATGAGATGGAGCTGATGAAATGGACCATCACGGTCGCTCAGCGAGGCATGCAGCGTATGCATGAGCACTGCCACCCCGGCATTACAGAAAATGAGCTATGGGCACACTTACATTTTGAAAACATACGCCATGGCGGAGAGTGGATTGAAACCCGAATTTTATCATCAGGCGAACGGACAAACCCGTGGATGAATGAATGCTCAAAAAAGATTATCCAGCCCGGTGATTTAGTCTCTTTCGATACGGATTTGATCGGCCCCTATGGCTACTGCGCTGATATCTCCCGCTCATGGATAGCTGGGCATGAGAAACCCACCAAAGAGCAACAGCACCTGTATGATCTAGCTAAAGAGCATGTGAATCATAATATGGATATCCTCAAAGAAGGGGTCAGTTATCGGGAGTTTGGCGAGAAAGAGTGGAAGATTCCCGATGAATATCGCCACAACCGCTATGGCTGTACGGTTCATGGTGTCGGCTTATGCGATGAATACCCCTGTCTTTACCATTACGACGATTTTGACGTGGCGGGTTATGATGGTGTCTTTGTTGAAAATATGGTGGTCTGCGTAGAGTCGTATATCGGAGCCCTAGGCGCGAAGGAAGGCGTTAAGCTTGAACAGCAGGTAAGAATAACCAAAGAGGGTTTTGAGCTGCTCTCTGATTTTCCAATGGATGGATTCAACTAACGGGGGCTCTTGTTCTGGTCAATAATTAAGACGATGTAAATGAAGAAGTTAAAGAGCCATCCAGTTTGTCGAACTCAGATGTGAATTAGTTCAGAATTTACCTGGCTCCGCCTTGAATAATGGAGTAACAATGCCATCCTCCATTATTCTGTGCCAACAACACCGTTAGCGGATTTTTTCAAGCGAAACAAAGTACACCTGAACCAGCTCATCATATTTCCCGCTGGTCCTGAGTATAGTTAGCCCACGGTTAAAATGTTCGATGATGGCGGGTGCGTTATCTAATGATTTAGAAACAATCAGATGTAAAGAAAGCCGCTCAATTAGAATATCCATCACACGGATATCCGATTTGGTGAACTCCATATCCTTCGCCGCAGACCAGCCGGCGATCTCGCTGGCACGAACCATATCGGCACGACCAATCTGAAGCAGTTCAAAACAATCGGCAAGACTCACAGGTGTTATTTTCTTGAGCCGCCCCTGATCCAACAGTCCCACCAGAACGTCACCGTCGGCGTACCCCAAGGAATTACACATCACCATATTATTTAGATCGTCCGGCACTCGAGCCTGATGTGCTGATTTTTTCAGCACGAACAATTTCGATTCGAGGTCGAAAAATGAATCCGAATAAAGAAAATCACGTTCTCGCTCCGCCGTTCTACGATAAGGAAAGGTTCCTACATACTGGCCGGACAAGGTCTCCCGCAAGCCCCGTTTCCATGGATTGAAATCAACAACATGATCTCCCAGAGACTTATAAATCTCTGAAACAAGAAGAGCCCCCAGCCCGCCATTGGGAAGTCCTTCATCGCTGAAAGGTTTAAAGTCGTTTCCGGTAACGACTTTCATCTCCTCGGAACGTACTGTGAAGCTGAATATGCAAAGGGATATCAGAAAAAAGCACCCATACGTACAGCGGTATCTTAAATTAACAAACATCAACCACCTCTCTGGCGTCACATAAGATCTCAATACATTAGCGTATCGCAGGTGCTCCAAAATAAAACCGACCCTTAACTAACCATACTGCCCTTCAGCCCTTCTCGCCACCGGCTCTAAGACAGATTATAGCTCCCATCTAATGTCCGCTCAGAACCCGCCCCCAGCCTCGTTGTTGCAAACAAACACCTACTTGACACATGTGTCAAGTAGGTGTCACTATCCGCACACATGTGTACGGTGTGCATTTAACGGTTAATTACAAAAGAGTCGACATAAAGCGGCGGAGGAAGCTTTGTCTCGAGTCAGGCGTTGATCGTAAGTCACGAGTTCAGGTGATAACCATTGCATGACAGCGTGTGGTTCTGGAGAGAGAAAGCGGGCCAGACAGGGCTCTAAAAGCAAGACCAATACTAAATGAGGTAATCATGAAACGATTAAAAGAGGTAATGATGAAACGATTAGCATATACGGCTTTAGCCGGAGCAATGTCTCTCACCTGTGCTGCAGCACAGGCCGAAACATTCACGCTAGACGGTAAGACGCTAACCATTGAGCAGTTACGTGAAGCTTCACAGCCGGGGAACGACGTGCGTATATCTAAGGCAGGCTGGGATCGAATCCAGAAGTCATACGATATTACAATCGCTGGTTCTAAGACAGGTATCAGCATCTATGGCCTAAACACCAACTTCGGTGAGCTTAAAGGTCAGAAGATTGCGGGTAACGACGTAACTAAAGAGCCTAACCGCAGCGCATCTATCGCGTTCAACAAGAAGCAGATGCGTATTCAGGCCGCAGGTCTGGAGCCGTTCCTTGATAATGACATCACTAAGATGTCTATGATCATCCGCTTGAACCAGATGGCAGCCGGTCTAACAGGTATGACGACTGAGGGCGCCAAAGGATTCATGTCATTCGTGAACAACGACGTGAACCCGCTAATCCCTAGCCGTGGCTCAATGGGTATTAACGACCTTTCTTGGCCTACTCACATCGGTCTATCGCTAATGGGCGAATGGGACGTGATGTACAAAGGTAAGCGCAGAGACTCTATGGAAGTGCTAAATCAACTTGGCTTAGAGATCTACGAGCCATTTCTAAATCAACTTGGCTTAGAGGTCTACGAGCCATTTGGCCTAGACGGTATCTCAATCCTGTCGAACGGTAACGTATCGATGGCGATTATGATTGACGCGATGGAAGAAGCAGAGAAGATTATCAACTACTCTCCTTACCTAATCGCAGCCGGTCTTGAGACTCTTAACGGTAACGTTGGTCCTTACCTCTGGCACAGTGTCGAGGGCAAAGCTAGCCCTAAAGGTCATGAGGCAGCAGAAGCGGTACTTAACTCGCTACGTGGTTCATACCTATGGGACAAGAACGAGAAGCGCGCTCTACAGGATCCGCTAACGTTCCGTGGCGCTCACTGGACACTAGCCGTAGCTCTTGACGAGCTAGAAGAACTCCAGAACTTGTTGGAGCTTCAAATCAACCATACGTCTGACAACCCATTGACTACTATCAATGGTAAGAGTGACATGTGGTACTCGAACACTTCAGAAGTTAAGCAGATGCTAGTTGACCCAGCTAAACAGGGTGCTGACTACATCAACTCTAACTCGTCGTTCGATTTCACTCACATTGCGGTACAAACCGAAGCCATGATCAAAGCGATAGCTCACCTGTTGCACGGTTCAGCTTGGCGTATCGTTCAGGTAGATGACTACCGTCGTACTAAGATGACTAAGTACCTAGTTGCTGAGTCTAACGAGACTGATGGCGTTAAAGGTGATGGTTTCGCTAACATCGCACAGCCAGTGTCAGGTCTATATGCACGCGCAATGTCTCTAACTAACAACGTGACGCTTTACGGTATCCCAACGTCTGGTTCTTGGGAAGAACAGTACACTAACGTTCATATTACCGCTGACCGTCTGCGTCAAATCTCTCACATCGGTGCTGAAATCTTATCGTTTGAAACTCTACACATGACTCAAGGTGCTCAAATGCGTCGTGACGAACAGGGTTACAAGCTAGGTAAGGGTACAGAACGTCTACTTAAAGAATACCGCAAGGTTGTTCCGTTCGTAGGCATGGACCGTATTTACACCAAAGACATCAACAATGGCGTCCAGTTCATCAAGAACGTGAAGCTAGATTCTTTGTATAAGTAAAACTTTTAGCCCTCTTGCCTTGGCTAACCTTGGGGCTTGAGGGCTTTTTTGAAAGAAATGAAATGTAACGTAGAGACTAAGGCTCTAGCTCTAGGGGTGGTCTAAACAAGTAGCTTCAAGCTGTCCGGTTTTTGTTTTCGATACACAACTATCCCTGCTCGATCGTTATCCCGAGCTTTTTACCATCCGCCAACCCCATATAGCGCTCAGCGGACGGATTTACCCTATGCCAGAAACCTATACCTCGACTGAAACAGGTTCGATAATGCAAAAAGCATGGCAAGCTGAGAGTCGTTTTTTGCCAAACCTCGATAGCGGGCTTTAGTAAATCCAAATTGACACTTGATGACCCGGAACTGGTGCTCAACCTTCGCGCGAATACTCGCTTTGATTCATTCAATACCCTTCTTGATTTTGTTGATGGCTGTTCGCTTCTTCAGCGCTCTGATGCGGCCTGGCCGTTCCGCAATATGCCACTCGGTTTCGCTGTCCTTGAACGCATCCATCTTCTCGATGCCAACATAGCCAGCGTCGGCAAAGACATAAGTTTCATCACCATGCAGGAGGTGTTCGGCCTGGTTCAGGTCGTGCTCGTTGGAGGCTGTACACGTCATGCTGTGCACCAGATCCGATTGGGCATCGACACCGATATGAGCCTTCATGCCAAAGTACCATTCGTTCCCCTTTTTGGTTTGATACATCTCAGGGTCGCGCTTGTCTTCAGCGTTCTTGGTTGAGCTGGGGGCAGCAATAATTGTTGCATCCACGATCGTACCTTGCCGCAGCATCAGGCCTTTTTCCTGAAGGTATGACATAACCTGCCCGACAATCTGTCGAGCCAGATCATGACGTTCAAGCAAGTGGCAAAAATTCAGAATTGTTGTTTCATCCGGAATGCTACCGCGTGACAGCGAGAGTCCAGTGAACTGGCGCAAGGAGGCTATTTCATACAGCCCCTCTTCCATGGCCGAATCACTCAGGCTATACCACTGTTGTTGGCAATGAATCCCTAGCATCGTACTGAGCGGGTATGGCCGACGACTATTACCAGCTTTGGGATAGAAGGGCTCAATAAGCGATTCCAGCCGTGCCCAAGGCACTGCCTGGTTCATCTCCTCGAGAAAGATCTCTCGACGAGTACGTTTGCGCTTGGTGTTATGTTCGGCGCCCGAAAAGCTGAACTGATCCACGGATGGCCCCGTCTGATAAAAGGATTGGGACTGCATTGTGCCATGCAGTGCTGTGGGACTTAATCAGACCTTCTCTAACTAACCATACTGTCCTTCAGCCCTTCTCGCCACCGGCTCTATGACAGACTATAGCCCCCATCTAATGTCCGCTCATAACCCGCCCTCAGCCTCGGTGCTGCAAACCAACACCAACTTGACACCCGTATCTAGTAATGCAATTACCCGTACATGCGTGTACGCATGCATTTAACGGTTAATTACAAAAGAGTCGACATAAAAATGAATGGATCAGACCGCACAGCTGACTTCGTGGTAAGAACAACATGGGAAGATCTATCGGAGCCGGTTCGGCGACAAGAAGATCTATCGGAGCCGGTTCGGCGACAAGCGCGTATGTGCCTGATGGATAATCTCGGCGGCCATCCTGGCCGGCAGTCTCACCAAAGTCAGCCAGATCAGCGCGGGTCTCAGTTTCGGGCTCCAGTTTCATGGAGCCAAAATCAGCCCAGGTCTCTGCAGCTCGCGCCGGAAAACCAACCGGGCAAAAACCGACCCTCAGGCCTGTGAAATCATTCAGCCTGCTCGATCGGCTGGTAGCGGGCCTGGAACTTATGAAGCCCCTCTTCAGAGATCTCCTGGCCGGTATAGACGCGATAATAATCGCCGGTGAATTTGACACGGTTTTTAGCTTCTCCGACAAAGCCAAGGGCATAATACCCGACCTGGGTATAGTAGATGACGCCGGCGCGAGCCATGGCATCAACCTCGGAAAAACCCGCCTCTTTGAAAACTTCGGTGAGGCAGGCAAGGCGTACGCGGTCCGCCTGACGTACGGCCTCATTGGCGA
>Ga0209292_1006118_pt1 | contig 11979 bp, 10 predicted proteins | sample GOMGulsemesocosm_2_FD_184634 | JGI IMG/M metagenome (GOLD analysis project Ga0209292, IMG submission 184634) | Methane-oxidizing microbial communities from mesocosms in the Gulf of Mexico - GOM9C Gulf of Mexico (SPAdes) (version 2) | ecosystem: Environmental > Aquatic > Marine > Cold seeps...
GAAACAGGCCAAGTATTAGCCGAAATGCACCAAGCAGGTATAGACTTGAGTCAACCACATGATGTGGTATTTTTTCATTTGTTTGAAAAAGAAGACCAAGCAAAAGCGATGCTTGAACATATTAAAGAACACATGCCTGAAGTAAAATGCAATTTACACCCAGACGAAACACCTAATGTTTGGGATCTAGATTGCACACTCGTCATGACACCATCACACGAAGCTATCATTAAACAAGAAGAAGCTTTTGAAAAAATTGCTACTCAGTATACTGGTTATACCGATGGCTGGGGGATTGAAGCTTAATAATTGCTTCTGAATAACGCTCATGTTTAGTTTTTATCTAAAAAAATACAAAATGTATGTCGCTATAGCGGCCCAATCTGTTGCCTTATCTTTGAGTAAGCGCCACGGAGTACGGTTCAATCGCTTTCGTCGGATATTTACCGGTCTAATTGTCGGCAGTGTTGGTGCTCGCGTAAATCTCACAGGTACAATAGATGCTGATACCGATATATTAATTGTTAATCATCAAAGTATGTTTGATATCTTCTCCCTTGAAGAAGTCGTCGGTAATGATACTCGCTTTATTGGCAGAACAGGTATTATGGACAAATGGCCAGTTTCTCGCATTGTCGATCGCGTTGGTCATATTACCGTTGATCAAAAAGATCGCCGTGCCATCATTACCTTGCTAAAAGACGTGAAGATTTGTAAAGGTAAAAAGGTAATCATATTCCCTGAAGGAACCCGCTCACAATCAGGTAAAATCGAACCCTTTGAAGCGGGTGCGAAGTTATTGGTTGAGAAGCTCAAACTTAAAGCGCAACCCGTTGTCATTAAAAACATCTTAGATGTTTATAATGAATCGGATAAAACGGCGACTTCCGGCACTATTGAAATTGAAGCTCTACCTGCGATTACCATTAACGATGGTTGGTACGAGAAAACACAACACCAAATGAATGAAGTCTTTAGCCAATAGTTGAAGAACATTGGCTAATTTACCAGCACACACACTAATTGCGGCAATATGTCGCACTTTGTGACAAGCTGTAACTGGTAAAATATCAGCACCTTAGCAACTCGTAACAATGACGAGTTACTTTACCTAATTTGGTGCTCCCTCATGAAAAAATCTCTAGTATTTACCGCTATACTCATGGCATTCAACAGCCCTCATGTTTATGCCAATGTGCTTGAGCAGGATTTAGGGCAAGAAATTGAAAAGATCTCCATTACCGGCTCACATATTAAACGCCCTGATTTTGAAACTGCCAGCCCGATTAGCGTTATAACCGCCGAACATATAGCACTCACAGGCATAGTTAATGTTGAAGATTTATTACAGCGCATGCCTTTTTCAGCTGGTGTTGCTGGTAATGCTACCAATGCTTACTGGACCAGTGGTGGTTACGGTACCGCACAAGTAAATTTACGTGGTATGGGCATCAAGCGCACGCTAGTATTACTTAACGGTAGACGTATGGTTAATGGGGGCACTGGAGCAAATAGTTCAGTTGATTTGAACACCATTCCAACGGGGCTTATTGAACGAATAGATATTTTAAAAGATGGTGCATCTGCTATTTATGGGGCTGATGCAGTCGCTGGTGTAGTCAATATCATCACCAAGAGTGATTTTGAAGGAGCTACTTTCACTGCAAAAGCAGGCGCATCAGATGAAGGAGACGGTGAGCATCAAGAGTTAACCTTAAATATTGGCTCTTCATTTGACCGTGGTAATTTCGTCTTTAGTGCTAATTACGTCAACACCGAGGCGGTAAGACAATCAGACAGAATTGATTGTGCAAAATCTGAAGTCGTTAACGATGATGGTACTAGTCACTTAGCATGTTTTGGTAGTTCTTCTACTGAGGGTGGCCGTGCATTACTTGCTGATGGCCAAAGTGTACAATTTAATCAAAACCCGCAAGGCGATGGTAATGCCTATGAAGCTTATGACAGTAGTAAACATGCCTTTACTTGGATACCTTATTTAAATGCCGTTAACCCGAGCAAGCGCATAAACTTAGCAACAACGATTAACTACCAACTTAGTGAACAAGTTAATCTATTTACTGAAGCCATGTATAGCAATCGTCAATCACAGCAGATAGTGACACCGCGAAGCCTCAGCAGTCTGATGGTTTCAAAAGACTTTGCTTATAACCCTACAGGGCAAGATCTTGAGCTTACAAAGCGCCGAAATACCGAACTTGGCGCGCCGTTCTTTTTTCAAGAGACGAATACTATCCGCTTGGTATTTGGATTAAATGGCGAGCTCAATAACGACTGGCATTGGGATATGGCTTATAACTACAGCCGTAATACTGGTAACGATGGTTGGACCTTTGATCTCGATAAAGAAAAAGCAGCCCAAACCTTAAATGACAACATTTGTAGTTACGAAACAGGTGCAAGTATCCCTTGCGGTGATTGGTTTGGTGTAGATGAACTAAGTCCTGAGGTGATAGATTATGTTAAGTATAGACGCGAGGGTAATGGCGGTAATGAGCTCAAATCATTTACTTTGAATTTAACGGGTGATATCACAGAATTACCGGCAGGTACTCTAGCTTTTGCTACTGGACTTGAGAGCCGATATGAAAGTGGCTGGCGTAATCCTGACTCAACAGTATTACGCAATGGCGGTGAAGATAGTATTAATGGCCATTACAATGTTAATGAAGTTTTTGTTGAGCTTTCTATCCCTTTACTCGCTAACTTGCCTTTAGTTAAATCACTTAATGCTGAAGCTGCCACTCGTTATGCGGATTACAGTACTTTTGGCGATAAAACCACCTATAAATTTGGTTTAACCTGGCAAGTTGTTGACAGCCTCATGTTACGCGGTGTTAAATCGACAGCTTTTAGGGTGCCTATGTTAACTGAACAGTTTGGTGGCACAAACTCTGAAAACTTACGAACAATTGATCCATGCGAAAACGCCAGTGGCGCAATAGCAATAAATTGTTTAGCTGATGGCGTCTCTGCTGACTTTGTTCAAGATGGCACCACAGTGTTAACCGCTGTAGGCGGCAATCCAGAAGTCGAACCTGAATCAGCTGAAACGTTAACATTAGGCATGGTTTGGCAGGCAAGTTTTATTGACGGTTTATCAGCAACCATTGATTATTTTAATATTGAAGTGGAAGATGCGATTACTTCAGTGAATGGCTCCGATGTACTCAAACTTTGTTATAGCGACCCTTTAGAATACAGTGATTATTGTAATAGCTTTGAACGTCATAATGTCAGTAAACAAGTGACTTCATTAAATCAGCGTCCTGTTAATGCCGCTTGGGAAAAAGTCAGCGGTATTGATTTTAACATGCAACACCTAGGATCACTTTTTGGTTTAACAACCCGAGTAGATTTAGATGCCACACATTTACTAAGCCATGACAACACACCATTACCGGGACAAGCAAAGCATGAATTACTAGGCCTTATTACTGAAGACCAAGGCAGCTATACCGAGTGGCGTGCTAATCTAGGTTTAACTTTACAAGCAGAAGATTGGAGCACATATTATGCTATCCGCTACATTGGTACAGCAGAAGACGCCAACGGTGGTGGACCTATTGGTAGCTCAGTACCCAGTATTTTTTATCATGATATACAGGGCAGTTACTATCTAACTGATGAAGTAAGTTTATCTGCGGGTATTGATAATATATTTGATAAAAAAGCACCTTTCTTAACTTCATGGAATGATGCCAATACTGATGTTATGACTTACGATTTACATGGCCGACGAGGCTATGTGAAATTTACCGTGAATTTTTAGCGTTATTAAAAGTAAAAGGTAACAACACACAAAGCCCCCTATATACCCGCTCCACTTGAAGATGCAGGATTCAGCTGGAATTATAAACGCCTTTAGGCAAGGTATTGATTGAAGATAATAGTTATTCTATTGTCGAAATCAATAACGCAGCATAAAGCGTTTATAAACCAGCCCTTTGGGGAAGCCTGAGCAAAACATACTCGTCGTTACATTTGTTTTTAAGGGAATAACCCTTAACAAAAAAAGGTGCCTTGATTATGATTCGCTCAGGTTTCCTGAAACTAGTATCTTCAAGTGGAACGGGTATAGGAGGGCTTTGTTCGTTATTTAGCTAATTTACATATATCAATAAAGTAGCTAGCGTATTCGTTTTACATAAACTTACATTATCACAACAATTGCCAGACATAATTTAGGCGCTGATCAATCAATAATTACCTTAATTTAATTATGCTTAATATCAGCAAAGGATACCAATTATGAAATTACTTAGTCTTACAACCGCTTCACTACTTTCCTTATCATTACTTAGCTCATTTTCATACGCAGAAGAAGAAGAAGAAGCGCCAAATAGTTATGGCCTAGTACTGGGTATAGCCAGTGCTGAATACAAAAACTCAACCCAAGATGGTAATGGCATTGTCCAGGCCTACCTTTTTTATAACTACCAAGTCGTTGAACATTTCTCAGTTGAAGTGGCTTACAGTGCTGGTTTATCAAGTAACTGGGATTGTGATGAGAAAAGAGATAATGACTGGGAATGTACTAATGATGCACCAATATTTGGCTTACGTGCCAATGAAATGGAGTTAAATAGTATTATTGTAGCGGTTAAGGGTGAAACCCCACTTTCTCAACGTAATAGCCTATATGCTAAAGTAGGTGCGCAATTCTACGATTATGAATTTAACCGCGATGGTCGCTTCGTTGAAGGTGATGATGGCACCGGCTTATTTCTTGAAGCCGGTTGGCAATTTCAGTGGGACTCTGGCCTAGGTATGAATGTCGGTTTACGTTACCAAGACCTAGGTGAGTTAACCTTGAAATCACCAAATGTGGGTATTAGTTACTCTTTCTAAAAATAATATTCCAATATTGATAAGGTAGTTGAATAGAGAGCATTATTTTTCTTCATTACCTTTATCTTTGAGTATTGCTTTATTCGGCTTTTCAACAATATGAAAGGCCGGTAAAGACACATGCCAATAGATTGCTGCCAAACGTAACAACAACGCAGCTGACATTGACGTTACTATTGCTTGGGTTTCAGTCCAATTTAACCAATGTAATAAAACAAATAATCCCCCACCCAACATTGCCGCTAGCGCATAAATCTCTTGACGTAAAATCATCGGAATCACGTTACAAAGCACATCCCGGATCATACCCCCTGCCACACCCGTTATCGTGCCGAGAACAATGGCTACTGGTATAGGCGCACCAAGCACTAAAGCTTTTTGTGTGCCTAACACAGCAAATAATGCTAAACCTAATGCATCAGCAATCAATAAAAAGCGTTTCGGAATTCGTTTCGGTTGCCTTATGAATACAATGGTGAGGATCGCTGTTGCTAAGATCACATAGAGATAAAAAGGTTTAACCACCCAAAATACTGGTGTTTGTAGAATAACATCACGAATAGTACCACCACCAACCGCAGTAACCGAGGCAAGAACCACTACACCAAAGGGATCAAGCTGGTAACGCCCAGCCATAAGTGCACCTGATAAAGCAAAAACAATAATGCCAAAAATATCTAAATAATATAAAAGTTCATTCATGAAAAATCCAAATTAACTAAAGTTTAGCTGTGCATATTGCTTATAACTAGCTGCCAGCATACTGCTAATATAATCAGTAATACCAAACTGCTGTAGATAGAAAAGTTTACTTTACTGCTCGCTTTAATAATATCGCGAGGCTCTGGTTGTCTGCCAAGGTCATTAAAAGCGGCTTTACGTAATTTTTCTTGCTGATACATGGCGACTCCACCTAATCTTACCGCCAATGAAAAAGCCAAAACCGCAATAATGAAGTCATTGTTGAGTTTAAAAAAATGACCTCGTGTTAAGCGCCAAGATAATAAACTGCCTTGCCCGAGTGAAATCAGTAATATCAACAACGCCATTATACGGCTAGGTAGCCATTGTAAAACCTGGGTAAACAGCTGACTATAAAAGCCAAAGTGCTTATATTGCGCTAATTTGGTATTCCAACAATAGTGCATCTCTAACATCAATCTATAACTTAATGCAGCTAAAGGACCAAGGGCGATAAAGAGAAAGCTCACCACGTAAATTTGCTGCACGCTACGAAGCAATTGCATTTCAATCGCCGCTTTACTTAAACCAACTTGCGAAAGCTGCTCTGTTTCTCGTAAAAGTAAGGGGTTAAGGGTTTGTTTCGCTAGATAGTTTTGTTTAGCAACTAACGCTTGCGCGATGGTTTTATTTATCTGCCCTAGGTTTAGACTGCCTAGAGCAAAATAAAGTAACAAGCCTTGCCACATATATTCAACGGCAACAAAGTCAGCGAATAACCATAAAATAATAACTATCGGTACCAAAGTGACAAGTAACGCTAATAAGCCTGCAATGGTTTGATGTTTACGGCTATTTTCACTGTTATTAACCTTATTACCAAGCTGTAAGCCATAAAATTGAAAAACACGTAACGGCTCATGGGTAATGAAGTGACTAACGACAGACTTAATGATCAGCACTACCATGAGGATTAACACATGATAAGTAAAAGGCGTTAACTCGGTGAGTACTGTCATTGATTATCCTTTATATTGGTTCTAAAGACTTAAAGGCTAAGTGTCTTACCTTTAAGCTGTTCTAACATGTTAAGTACTAACTGCGATGAGTTAACTGCTGCTGTCTCTAAATACTCTTCAAAAGTATGTGGCGATTCTTTACCAGCAATATCAGAAAGTGAGCGAATAATAACAAAAGGAGTTTTAAGCTGTAAACATGCTTGAGCTATTGCTGCACCTTCCATTTCAACGGCAGCCATAGTCGGAAAGTTAGCACGGGCTTTGGCGACATCTTCTTCTTTGGTCATAAAAGTATCACCAGTAGTAATCAAACCGGTAATCGCCTGAATTTTTTTATCGCCCGCTTGGCTTAGTTGCTCAATGCCTTTTTTAGCGGCTGCAACTAAATCACGGTGTGGCATAAACGCGGCTGGGTTAGCGGGTAACTGACCTACTTCATAGCCAAATGCAGTTAAGTCAACATCGTGATAACGTACTTCTGAACTCACCACGATATCACCAACTTTAAGCGCGGTATCAAATCCGCCAGCAGATCCTGTATTAACAACATAATCAACCTGAAAACGGTCAATTAATATTGCTGTTGCTAATGCAGCTGCAACCTTGCCGATGCCTGATTGAACAATAACAACATCGCTACCATCTAATTGACCTTGGTGAAATGTGTAACCTGCATGTTCAGTACTTTTGGCGTCTGTTAACTTTGCTTTTAAAATGGCTACTTCTGGCTCCATTGCGCCAATAATTCCTGCTTTCATGATAATTCCTAACTGTGTTTAATATTAAAGTTGATTAAGTGAAAATTGATTAAGTAAAATGATAATTGCTCATTTAATTTATCTATGACAAATCATAGATTATTTATACGTATTCTTGTAGACCATAAAAAATGAGGTTATCGATAAATTGGATATTCTCTACCGACAGACTGTTTGAGTTTGCTTGCGCTAGCAATAATGTTGTTAGCGTCTTGCCATCACCACCTGTTAAAATAATACGATCAACATCGCCTAATTGCTGTGCTTGAATAATTGCTTGTTCAATCATACCAAGCGATGCGGCCCAACACGCGTTATTGACATTGTCGCTAGTATTAGTACCAAAAGCTAAGCTTGCTACCGTTTTACTCTTTGCATGAACGAGAGTGCTATGGCTTAAAATACTATTAAATAGTGCTTTAATACCCGCTAATATCCAACCACCTTGGTGTTGACCATTACTCGCCAGTAAATCAACGGTAGTCGCAGTACCCGCATCTATGATTAAAACATTTTGCTGTGGGTAAAGGTGCATTGTGCCTAATAACGCCAACCAACGATCGATACCTAAACTGCTTGGCTCTTGATACGCAGAAACCAAGGTATTTCTTTTTTGTTCACTGTGTACTTGTTTACAGGTAATTTTCTGCTCTGCACACCAATGTTCAAGTTCATTGGTTAATGCTGATTTAGCAACATTAGCGACAATTATTCGGCTAGCTCGGCTAAAGTGTTTCGCAAAGTATATGGCAGAAAAATCAGTATTATTTAACTGCGTCGGCGCCGATATTTCACCCTCGATAAGTTGTACATACTTAGTTCGGCTATTGCCTATATCAATTAAAAAAATCATTCGTCCATCCTAAGACTTACTTCCCCGCCGTAAACAGGTTTAACTTGACCATCAACCTCTAAGAGCAGAGCCCCTTGGTTATTAACACCTCGACAGACACCATGAGTTACCCGCTCTCCGGTAATTAATTTAACCCGCTTGTTTAAAAAAGCATCATGAGCGTGCCACTCTTCTAACATAGGCACTAAGCCCACTTGCTGATGTTGCTGTAATCGTTGATGCAAACAACTGATTAATTGTGCGCTGAGCGAATTTCTATCAATTTTGACTTTACTGTGTGATTGCAAGTCAGTCCATTTTTGTTCAATTAACTTACCTGCTTCAGCAGGCATATGCAGGTTTAAACCTATGCCAATCACACAATGACTAGGCTCTAACGCCTGCCCTTCAAGATCAATTAAAATACCGGCCAGCTTTACCCCATCAAGATAAATATCATTGGGCCATTTCAGCTGAACTTGTACATTGCTGTGAGCTTTTATCGCATCACTAACCGCCAATGCCGTCACTAAACTTAATCCCATCGCTGCGGACAAACCTTGCTCTAAATACCAGTACATCGACAAGTAAATTTGCGAGCCAAAAGGTGAAATCCATTGCCTACCACGACGACCTCTTCCAGCACTTTGATATTCAGCTAAACAAACCTGTCCTGGCGATACTTGATTAGGCAAACGCCTCATTAAATAGTCATTGGTGGAATCAATTAAGCTATGTACTTCAATTAATGGCAAGTTGTTTTGTTTTTCAGTCTGCTTAATGGCTTCATCAGCTAATAAACTGATAATTTTATCTTTATCTAATAAATACAGCGGTTGCGCCAGCTTATAACCTTTGCCGGTAACACTGTAGATGTCTAAGCCAATATCAGTTAATGCTTTAATGTGTTTAGCGATTGCAGTGCGACTGATCCCCAACTCATCACCTAATAGCTGCCCTGAAACAAATTGACCTGAGGCTAATGACTTAACCAAATGTTCTTTTACTGCTTTAGTCATCACTGTTCTCTCTCATCACATTAATATCTTCGATAGGATTGCTATCCGTCAGCAAGGTAAATGAACTTTCGCCTTGATGCGTAATCATGCGCACTTCGGGTGTTAAGGATACGGAGAATTTTTCTGCTACTTTTCGCTGGACATATTTTGCTAAGCTAATAATATCAGCGCCAACATCACTACCATAGTTAACCAACACTAAAGCTTGTTGTTGATGGACACCAACATCGTGATGGCGAAAACCTTTTAACCCGCTTTGATCTATTAACCAACCTGCAGCTAACTTAATCTGACCATCTGATTGTGGATAGTTTGGTATGTTTGGATATCGTTGCTTTAATTGAGTAAAAATATCTTCGTTAACCACAGGGTTTTTGAAAAAACTGCCAGCATTAGGTAATATCTTAGGATCAGGTAACTTGCTACTACGTAAGGTGATAACTTGCGCCATAACCTCTTTCGCTGAACTGTTTTTTGCTAGTAAGTCTAAACCTGCATAAGAGAGATTTGCTTGCCATGCTTTAGGAAATTTAAACGTTACTTGAGTGATCAAACCTTTGTTATAGAGCTCTTGTTTAAAAACACTATCACGGTAGGCAAAGTTACATGCTTGTTTAGGTAGAGATAGCAGTGTTTTACTAGCAAATTCATACCACTGTACTTCCTGACAATAGTCAGCAAACTCAACACCATAAGCACCAATATTTTGTACGGGTGCTGCACCAACACTGCCGGGAATAAGCGCTAAATTCTCTAAGCCATAAATACCTTTATCTATACAAAAACATACGAGGTCATGCCAATTCTCTGCTGCGCCAGCCGTGACGACAAAATGATCACTGTGTTCTTGGATATTAATACCGGTAAATTTTGGCTGAATAATAATCGGCGCTTTTGACTCGACAAACAGCGTATTGCTACCTTCACCAAGAATATAAAACTTGTCTGAGGTATTGCCGGCTGTTAACTCAGGTAATTGCTGTAATTCCGCGAACGTACTGGGAAAATAAATGTGCGAGCAAGTCGTTTTAATATTAAAGCTGTTACTGCTTTTTAGGGAGTAGTTTTGGTTTGAATTCATGGCCATAATGATTAAAACGGAAAGAACCATTATTGTACTTAAAAATGAACTTAACGCCAGAAATACAAGCTGATTTCAAGGCAAAATCAAGGTGAGTCAGCAAAGACTTTATTTCTGAGGCTAGTTCATCAGCTATACACTTTAGCTAGGCGTTATACCCAATCGACTTCAAAATTCTCGTTTCCTGCATTTTGAGCTGGCTTGGGTATAAACCCCCACTATATTCGAGTTAACACGTCACTCAAAGCAAGACGAGATTTTGGTAATTTAGCATTGAAATCGTCTTCTGGGTGATGATAGCCAATAGCTAAGGCCACATCACACTGATAGCCATCAAGCTCCCCACTAAATTCTTCATTCACTAGGGCAATATCAATACCTTCCATAGGCGTAGAATCTATCTTTAACCGCGCTAAAACATGTAGAGTATTGCCTAAAGCAAGATAGGTTTGTGCTTTAGTCCAAGTACTGGTATCACCAGTTTCGCCGGTATTAAGCTCGGCAAACAAATACACACCAAATGCTGCTTCTCTCTTTTCAATAGGAGTTCGTTTATCTGCAATACCTTTATCAACTACCTTAGCGTAATCATCACGGGTATATTTTGGGTTATGAGCAAAAAGAATGACTTGTGAGCTATCAAAAACATGCTTTTTATTATACTCATGCATATTCGCAAAGGTATTTTCTAAGCGCGATTTTGCTTCATCACTTTCAAGTACGATGAATTTCCACGGCTGAGAATTAATAGATGAAGCAGAAAGACGCATTGCTTCAAATAATATATCTAAGTCTGCTGCTGAAATTTTTCTACTGGCATCGTACTTTTTTACCGTATGACGGCTAGTAAGATCTTCGATAATTGGGTGAGTCATGATGAATCCATCTAAGTTACGAGTATGAACATAAGGTAATGCCTATTACCTTGATATTCAATGCCGCTAAGGTTAATTTTTTCATTAACGATAGCGGCCAATTTCATTGGCCATAGACATGACTGAAATTACAAACTACTTATTTACGTCAACAACAACACGACCAGTAACATCACCATTGAGTAGCTTGCCAGCCACATCAATGGAAGCTTCTAAGCTAATCACTTCTGCTATCGACTGCATTTGGGTTTCTGGTAATATTTCCGATAGTTTTTTCCATGCTGCTATTCTATCTGCTCTAGGGCGCATCACACTATCAATACCTAATAAAGAAACGCCACGTAAGATAAAAGGGGCCACTGAGGCGGGTAAATCCATGCCTTGTGCTAAACCACAGGCCGAAACTGCGCCACCATATTGGATACTGGCACAAACGTTAGCAAGGGTGTGACTGCCGATAGAATCAACTGCACCAGCCCATCTTTCTTTCATTAAAGGTTTGCCGGGAGCTGATAGTTCGGCTCGGTCAATAATCTCAGCCGCACCTAGATTAGTTAAGTAATCATGCTGTTCACTACTGCCTGTTGAGGCAACAACCGTATAGCCCATTAAAGAAAGTAGTTTTACTGCAAAACTACCCACGCCACCAGTAGCACCTGTTACCAGAATTTTTCCACTTTGAGGCGTAATGCCATTTTTTTCTAATGCTAGAATACATAACATTGCTGTATAACCTGCAGTGCCAATTGACATAGCTTGCAGGGGCGAAATAGCTTCTGGCAAAGGAATTAACCACTCACTATTTACTTTCGCTTTTTGTGATAGGCCGCCCATATGCTTTT
>Ga0209292_1006128_pt1 | contig 11968 bp, 11 predicted proteins | sample GOMGulsemesocosm_2_FD_184634 | JGI IMG/M metagenome (GOLD analysis project Ga0209292, IMG submission 184634) | Methane-oxidizing microbial communities from mesocosms in the Gulf of Mexico - GOM9C Gulf of Mexico (SPAdes) (version 2) | ecosystem: Environmental > Aquatic > Marine > Cold seeps...
TAAAGCTCATATCCATCGTACTCACTATTTGTCATAAAAATGTCATAATAAAAACGGCTATATTTTTTGACTTCGATAATATTTAAGGCATAATTTATTTACATCTAACAAGGATTGTTAATGATGAATAAATATGATTTTGCACGCTTGAATACCCTCTCTGAAAAAGCCCTTAACAAAACTGCCTCTCGACGTGAATTAAAAGAATTCTATGGACTATTTGAGCGGTGGAACACTTCTGTAAGGTTTAATTTGATTAATGGGTTAAGAGAGTAATAAAAGTTTTTGTTTATTTGTACAATAATAGTTTGTTGCTTGGGTATTCTAATGTTGATTGCTTCAAAGAACGTATTTGATGCACACACTAAAAACCATGCTCTGTTTTCAAATGTGTGCGATGTAATAATTTAACCGTAAATACCGAACCTCGCGATAACCAGCAATTAATAATTTTTGAAATTAGTAATATGACGTCCTACTCTCAGACGCAATAACGGTTAATGAAAATGTATATTCAACGCGAGTTTTGTTATCAATAACAGGCACGGTTAATATTAATTGTTTACCGTTAAACTTATCGTGTTCATAGTTGCTAATATCTTTGCCATAAAGACCGAATACTTTCCAGCTACTAAAAACTTCACTATAATCAGGCTTCACAGTGATGCCTCTCCTGAGGCTTGGCGGTATCGTTTGGTCATTCAGTTGATAATGCCCTCGCCACTTATCATTGATTTTTTTGTTATATATCTGCTCTCTTACCAGTGGGGAAGTTAATAATGGTACGGCTATATTATTTTCATCAGATGCAATGGTAGCTTCACTCCACAGCATCGTTATCGGTTGTTCGGTTTTATTGGTTATTACAATCTTGAAGCCTATATTACTAACTCGAAACTCTGCTTTTAACCTGTCTTCTTCATAGGCTATAGGGTAATAAGCAGGCTCGGTTCCATACTTCTCTTTAGAAACAGCAACGTGACCTATAACCTCATTAATTTGACTGTTTTTTTGAACCTCTAGTGACGTATTGAAGTCCATAATCGTACTGCCACACGCCGACAAGACTATAGTCAAGCTTAGTATTGCCAAGTATTTATGCAATGTTTTGTTAATATATTTCATTTTATTAACTTCCTTGTTCATAGTTTTAAATAATACTTTCAATACTATAGATACCATAACTGTAAACGAAAATCTTGTGATTATTCTAAAAGGGATTTTACTAAAACTGTAAAACGGGCTATTTACATAACTCAAATACTGCCTGCTAAACATGCTTTGATGGTTTCTCCATTGTTTAGGGTTTTGATACAGAGCCTGCCCCAAAGGATTGGTGGGGCCTTAATTCGCTAACCTTAACAAAATAACAAGGCCATGATTAATTTTAAGCCCGCTTGTTGTCGACAGAAATCTAAGCAAAAAGAAGGAAAATGAATAAAATTAGTTTTTTCGTGCTAATTCGTCTATAATCGCGCCAAAATTTATACCATCTATTTTAATTTAAAATTTATATAAGGGCTTATCATGGCTATCGAACGTACTTTTTCTATCGTAAAACCAGACGCAGTTGCTAAAAACTTCATTGGTCAAATTTACAACCGTTTTGAAACTGCTGGTTTAAAAATCGTTGCTTCAAAAATGGTTCACTTAAGCCAAGAAAAAGCTGAAGGTTTCTACGCTGAACATAGCGAACGTCCTTTCTTTGGCGCTTTAGTTGCATTCATGACTTCTGGTCCAGTAATGGTTCAAGTTTTAGAAGGCGAAAACGCTGTTCTTAAAAATCGTGAAATCATGGGTGCTACTAACCCAGCTGAAGCACTTGCTGGTACTATCCGTGCTGATCTTGCTGATAGCATCGACGAAAATGCTGCTCACGGTTCTGACGCTTTAGAATCTGCTGCGCGTGAAATTGCTTACTTCTTCTCAGACGACGAAATTTGCCCACGCACTCGTTAATCTGATTTTAACTTCGTTAATAACGAAATTTCTGTGGCGAAAGTGCTCACTTACTAACGTAAGCTACGCGCTATCTTCTTGAACTATCGTCATTATCTTTGTTAAAAGTAAGAATTGAAATATGAAAGGGTTTTACTGTTCTTCAGTAAAATCCTTTTGTTATTTTTAGGCTTATAGTAAACCTCAATGTTCTTTACTGGATAACGCTAGCCGCTAAGTAAAAGAGAATAATGAAGTTTGTTATAAATTGATCTGCAAATTGTCTACTTTGTATAAAAGTTGTACAATTTGTTTTCTGTAATATTGTTGTTTGAGAAGTAGAAATCATGAGTGAAGTGACTGAAGTAGTAAGCCCAACCGTAACCACGGTAAAGAAGAAAATAAATCTATTAAACTTAGATCACCAAGCGATGCGTGAATTCTTTGCTTCATTGGGCGAAAAGCCATTTCGCGCGGATCAAATGATGAAATGGATTTATCACTTTGGTTACTCTGATTTCGAATTAATGACTAATTTGAATAAAAAGTTACGTGAAAAACTTCAGCGCTTAACTGAAATCTCCGCACCTGAAATATCAGAAAAGCAAGTATCTTCAGACGGTACGATAAAATACTCTCTACGCCTTGAGGGCGGACAAGAAGTTGAAACCGTATGGATCCCAGAAAACGATCGCGCAACATTATGTGTGTCTTCGCAAGTAGGTTGTGCTCTAGAATGTACTTTTTGTGCAACAGCGCAACAAGGCTTTAATCGTAACCTTTCAATGAGCGAAATTATTGGTCAGGTATGGCGTGTTGCTAATGATATTGGCGCTACACGTATTGCGGGTAAACGTCCTATTACTAATATCGTAATGATGGGGATGGGCGAACCACTTTTAAATATGAAAAACCTTATTCCAGCGCTTGATACTATGTTGAACGACTTAGGTTATGGTTTATCAAAAAGACGTGTAACGGTCAGTACTTCGGGCGTTGTCCCTGCGCTTGATATGCTAAAAGAAAAAATTGATTGTGCTTTAGCTATTTCAATTCATGCGGGAAATAACAAACTACGTGATGAATTAGTACCGATCAATAAAAAGTATCCTCTAGAAGAGTTTATTGCGGCTGCTGGTCGTTATATCGAAGGTTCTAAAGCGAATAAACAAGCAACTATTGAATATGTAATGCTCGACCATGTTAATGATAGTACTGACCAAGCACATGAACTTGCCATTGTCTTGAAAGATTTACCAAGTAAAATTAATCTCATTCCATTCAATCCTTACCCTGGCTCGCCTTATAAGCGTTCAAGCAATTCGCGTATCGACCGTTTCGACAAGGTTTTGCAGTCTTACGGTTTAACGGTTATTACCCGTCGTACTCGTGGTGATGATATTGATGCAGCTTGTGGTCAGTTAGCCGGCGATGTATTCGATAGAACTAAACGTACAGCTGTAATTGCTGAAAAAAGTGATAGCGACAAACAAGAGATTTCAGTAAAGCTTGTTTGATGCTTTATCTCTAAAGCAATTAAGTATAATCTGTAAACATAACATTAAGATAAGTGACTTTTATTCTCTATGATTAAATTTATGCCACGTTTATTTTTTATATTCTCAATTGCTTCAGCAGCTTTTCTGTCTGGCTGTGTTACCCAAAATTATGAAAACGACAGTGATAAGCCTGTTGTTGAAAATGTTTCTAATAATAATGAAATAGCCATGACCCGAATCTCATTGGGTCTTGGTTATTTGAAAATGGGCAATACCACGCAAGCAAAATTGAATTTGGAAAAAGCAAAACGCTTTTCACCCAAACTGGTCCAAGTTTATACGGCATTTGCACATTATTATGATGTAGTAGGAGAGCAAGAACTTGCGATAGAATCCTATGAAAAAGCACTATCGATAGACTCAGACGATCCAGATACGTTAAATAACTATGGTGTTTTTCTTTGCCGACATGAAAAGTATCAAGCGGCTGAAAAGTATACATTACAAGCCATTGCGGTACCTACCTACTTAATGGTTTCACAAAGCTATGAAAACTTAGCACTGTGTCAATTAAAAGCAAAGAAGTATGCAAAGGCAGATAAGTACTTCACAAAATCAATTCAGCATAGTCCGAATAGAGCTTCAGCTTTATTACAAATGGTGCGCTTACAATATATATTCTCAGACTATCAAGAAGCACAAAAATATTTACGCCGATATGAAAAAGCTACTCGTCGTTTTAGCCCTGAAGCATTAGCACTTGCCTATAAAGTTTTTGAAAAACAACGCAATCGTAAAGTGGCTAAAAATTATGCCAGCATGTTAGTGAAGCTATTCCCTAACTCATATCAAGCGAAACAATATATTTTGAACGCTTTGTCTTACATAGAAGCTGACGATTTAGCGAAAAATTATCAAAGTACTCTTGTGGTCGTTGAAAAAGCTCAATCGAAAAAACGTACTGTTATTTTATCTCCTACAAAGGCTCGAATAAAATCGCCGAGTACATTACAAGAAACGTCAATAAACAAAAAAGTAATAAATACTGAAAAGCCGAATATTAAAATGAAGAACTCTACGCCAAAAGCAAAACCTAATAGCAATACTTTGATACATATTGTTGGTGTTGGTGATAGTTTATTCTCTATTTCATTACACTATAATATTCACATGAAAACATTAGAACAGTGGAATAATATTTCACGTAACGATGTACTTAAACTTGATAGTAAACTTTATATTTCAGATCCCGAGCTTGTCCAAAGCATTCCCGTTAATAATAAATAAAATACCGAACAAGAGAAAAGTAAATGAGCAACGTTGAAAGTCTTACTGAAGTTTCAGAAGAACAGATAGAAGAGTTGAGTGCTGAACTCTCAGAAGATATGGAAGTCATGGGGCCAGGGCAAATACTTGCCGAAGCTAGAGTTAAAATGGGCTTTACTCAGGAAGAGGTTGCCGATAAATTAAATTTTCGCAATACGTTGGTTAATAACATTGAAAATGAAGTTTTTGACACGAAATTACCCGAAACTTTTAACCGTGGCTACTTACGAAATTATGCAAAGTTGGTTAATGTTTCTCAAGACGATATTTTAGCGAGTTATGAACAGCTCAATGTCGCTAAAACACAAGCATCTGAATTGCAAAGTTTCTCTAAAGGCAATGAAAAGTTGGTCGAAAACAACCGGATTATGTGGGTCAGCTATTTAATTCTAGCAATATTAATCGCTGCTAGTGCTGTGTGGTGGATGCAAAATACAACTTGGAATCTTGATGAAAGCCAGCCTATTCAAGGTGTTGAAAAAATAGGCGCAGTACAATCAGATACTCAACAAGAGCAACAGCCTGAAACTGTTGTAGAACTCTCTGAAAATGCTATTGCGCCAATTACAGCAGATAGCACGGTTACCGAAACCAATACTGAGCAGCAAGCAGAATTGTCTGATGAATCAAGGTTAGAGAATAAGAGTAACGATACCACCTTTGAAAATGAAACTCAGGGCAATGAAGTAACTAATAATGAAGCTATTACTACGGATTTAACTGCAGATTTAGCCGTGACGGATAAACCTGAAGTTATACTGACTAACGTCACTTTTACATTTTCTGGTGATTGCTGGGTAAATATTTCAGATGCTTCGGGCGAACGTATCGCTTGGGGTGTAAAAAAGCTAGGCTATATCATGAAAATATCAGGTCAAGCTCCTTTTAATGTTACTTTAGGTAAACCTGAATTAGTGGCAATAAATTTTGAAAATGAAAATATCGATATGACACAGTTTAATGCCGGCAACATTGCGAAATTTACATTGCCGATTGCTGATTAATATAACTCTGTCTATGTAACGTTTATCACGCTTGCGTGATCCACCAGAAAAATTGTGAATCATTATGTTTAAAGAATCTCCGATTATCCGCCGTAAATCTCGTCAAATCATGGTGGGTAATGTACCCGTTGGTGGTGATGCTCCTATTACTGTTCAGTCAATGACTAATACATTGACGACTGATGTTGCGGCAACCGTTGCTCAAATTAAATCATTAGAAGCGGTAGGAGCGGATATTGTTCGAGTGAGTGTACCGACGATGGACGCCGCTGAAGCTTTTCGTGAAATTAAAAAACAAGTAAAGGTACCTTTAGTAACCGATATTCATTTTGATTATCGTATTGCATTAAAGGTGGCTGAATACGGCGCAGATTGTTTGCGTATTAATCCTGGCAATATTGGTCGTGAAGACCGTGTTCGCAGTGTCGTTGAATGCGCACGCGATATGAATATACCTATTCGCATTGGTGTTAATGGTGGTTCATTAGAAAAAGACATTCAAGAAAAGTACACTGAGCCAACGCCTGAAGCATTATTTGAGTCAGCAATGCGTCATGTCGATATTCTCGATAGACTTAATTTCGATCAATTCAAGGTCAGTGTAAAAGCTTCTGATGTTTTTCTTGCTGTCGAATCTTATCGATTATTAGCAAAGCAAATTGATAATCCACTTCATTTGGGTATTACAGAAGCGGGCGGTTTACGCTCGGGTTCAGTAAAATCATCGGTAGGTTTAGGTTTATTATTAGCTGAAGGTATTGGTGATACGCTACGCATTTCATTAGCGGCGGATCCAATCGAAGAAATTAAAGTCGGTTTTGATATTTTAAAGTCGTTGAAATTACGCAGTCGAGGCATTAATTTAATTGCTTGTCCGAGCTGTTCACGCCAAGAGTTTGATGTTATTTCCACGGTTAATGCATTAGAACAACGTATCGAAGATATTTTGACACCTATGGATGTTTCTATTATTGGCTGTATTGTTAATGGGCCAGGTGAAGCACTCATTTCTGATTTAGGCTTAACAGGGAGTAGCAGAAAAAGTGGTTACTACTTAGATGGTATTCGCCAGAAAGACCGTTTTGACAACACAAACTTAGTCGACCAACTTGAAGAAAGAATTCGAGCAAAAGCTAAATTACTTGATGTTGCCAATAAAATTGATGTTAAAGAAATCGAGTAATAATATTCATTTTTGAATGGCATAAAAAAAGAGGCTAAAGCAAGGCTATTTACGTTTTGCCTCAAACTGCCTATAATGCGCGCTGCATTAACTTTTCCCGTTCGGCTATATCAAAAAAAGAGAGAATTTCATCGTGAGTAAAACTTTACAAGCCGTCAGAGGAATGAACGATTGTTTGCCTTCTGAAACTCCTACTTGGCAAATGGTTGAGTCGGCATTGCGTCGTGTGGCTAGCAATTATGGTTTTGCTGAATTACGAACGCCTATTGTTGAGTCTACAGCACTTTTCAAACGCTCTATTGGCGAAGTTACCGATATTGTAGAAAAAGAAATGTATACGTTTGATGATCGTAATGGTGACAGCTTAACCCTACGACCAGAAGTTACTGCATGTTGTGTACGTGCAGGTAATCAACATGGCTTACTTTATAACCAAGAACAGCGGTTATGGTACATGGGGCCAGTTTTTAGACATGAAAGACCACAAAAAGGTCGTTATCGTCAGTTCCACCAATTTGGCCTAGAAGCCTTTGGAATTGCAACACCCGATATAGATGCAGAAATTATTATGGCAAGTAATCGTCTTTGGCGGGAACTTGGCATCAATGAGTTTGTCACACTAGAGCTAAACTCATTAGGTTCAAATGAAGAACGTGCAAATTTTCGTGATGCATTGGTTATTTTCTTAACTGAAAAAGAAGATCAACTTGATGAAGACTCTAAACGTAGAATGCATACAAATCCATTACGGGTTTTAGATTCGAAAAATAGAGATGTACAAGCAGCCTTAGTCGGTGCACCAAAATTAAGTGATTATTTTGGTGAAGAATCTAAAACACATTTTGCCGGTGTTTGTCAGCGTTTAGATGCTGCAGGCATTAGCTACGTGATTAACGATCGTTTGGTCCGTGGTTTAGATTATTATAATCGAACGGTATTTGAATGGGTAACTGACAGCTTAGGTGCGCAAGGAACAATTTGTGCAGGTGGTCGTTACGACGGTTTAGTAGAGCAATTAGGGGGTAAAGCAACACCTGCATTTGGTTTTGCTTTAGGTATTGAACGTTTAGTTTTAATGCTAGGTAGCCTTGAGAAGTCTGCAGACATTCGTGCACAAGTTGATGTGTATGTCATTAGCCTTGGTGAAGGTGTTGATATTCAAGCAGCACAACTTAGTGAGCAATGGCGTGATCAAGTAAAAGAAATTCGCATACAAAACCACTGCGGTGGTGGTAATATGAAAAAACAAATGAAGCGGGCAGATAAATCCGGAGCACAAATTGCAATTATCATCGGTGAAGATGAGCTTGCTGAAAAATGTGTAACGGTAAAATATATGTGCGGACAACAAGAACAACAAAAGGTGTCGCTTGAGCAAGTGCCAGCTTTATTAAACAGCATAATTTAAGGTGAAGTAGTGGACATTTATCAAACAGAAGAACAACAAGTAGAAGCAATTAAAGGTTTTTGGAAAGAAAATGGTACTGCAGTTATCGCTGGTTTAGTGCTAGGCTTTGCTGGTTTTATTGGCTATAACTATTATCAAGACGCACAATTAGCAAATGAAGTTGCTACCTCAGATGCATACCAAACGATTATGGAAAGTGTCGGTAAAGATGAAAAAGCTTTTACTGAAAGCGGTGATAAATTCATTGCTGAAAATAAAGATTCAAGCTATGCCTCATTAACCGCTTTAGCATTAGCAAAAAAAGCATCTACTCATAAAGATTGGTCTCAAGTTGCTAAGCATTTAACAACGGCTATTGAAAGTTCAACAGATCAAGGTATCAAAGCAATTGCCAGTGTTCGTTTAGCTCGTGTACAAATCCAACTAGAGCAATATAGTGAAGCTTTAGCCACTTTAGCGGTAACTTTACCTGAATCGTTTAAAGCAGCGATTGAAGAAACTAAAGGCGATGCATACTTCAAACAAGGTGAAACAGAGCGTGCTCGTAATGCATACCAAGTGGCGATTGATGTTGAAGGTCAAGCTAATAATAGTACCTTACAAATGAAATTGAATGATTTAGCACAAGTATCATCGATTGTTAAATAAAGAGGCTCGTCATTCATATGCTAAAAAAAATACTACTAAATAAAAATTTATTAGCCGTGGCATTTTTGTCTATAGGGCTAAGTGCATGTTCATCAACCGATGAAGAAGATGAAGCAACTAAAGTTGCTGAATTAACAGAGATAACTAAAGCTTTTGAAGCAGATGTACTCTGGGAGTCTAGTGTTGGTGACGGGGTTAGTAATTATTTTTCTCGACTGAAACCTGTTGTTGGTTATGGAAAACTTTATAGTGCAAGCCGTGCTGGCGATGTTATTGCTTTTGAAATCGAAAATGGCAACAAGATTTGGTCAACGGATTTAAGTGATATAAACGATGAACGTGGATTCTTTGATAGCCGACAATCAGCATTGCTTAATGGTGGACCAGTTACAGGCATCAATAAAGTTTTTATTGGTAGTGAAAATGGCGAAGTTTTTGCGCTGAATGCTGAAAACGGTGAACTAGATTGGCAAGGAAAAATTAAAGGAGAAGTCATTACTGCTCCTGCAATAGATGCTGGTGTTTTAGTTGTTAATAGTGCATCAGGAGTATTGAAAGCATTTAATGCTTCAACGGGTAAAGATGAGTGGCAAATAGAACAAGATGTACCACCACTAACATTACGTGGTGTAAGTGCTCCTACAATTGCTTCAGGAGGAGTTATAGTAGGATCGGCTGACGGTACACTTGGCGTATACCTTCTTGACAATGGTCAACAAGGCTGGACTATTGATGTCGGTGAGGCTTCTGGTTCTACAGAGCTTGAAGGTGTGATCGATGTTGACTCAGCTCCTTTGATCTATGGTGATAAAGTTTATACTATTTCATCGAAAGGCAATTTAGTTGCTATTGATTTACGTTCTGGTAGCCTCGTATGGGAGCGTCAGTATTCATCATTCCGTCAATTATCTGTTAGTGGTAATAGCATCTTCTTAACAGATATCAAAGGGCATGTATACGCGGTTGACCGCCAAAATGGTTTTGAAAAATGGAGCCAGCTATCACTAACAAACCGTGGAGTTACGGGTCCTGTTTCTGTTGGTAATTATGTTGTCGTTGGTGATTTTGAAGGTTATCTTCATTGGATAGATCAATCAACAGGTGAAATTGTTGCTCGTCATGAAGTCGACAGCAGTGGTTTACACACAGCACCAACAGTTTATAAAGATATTTTATATGTACAATCACGCAATGGTGATTTACAAGCGATAAAAACGCCATAAGTTTTTTTATCGGCTAGAATTAAACGGCTCCATTGCATAATGCATTGGAGCCGTTGTTTGTTATTAAAAAGAGTAAAAGTTAATGCGCTTAGCTTAACTATCGTTACTCTATAAATTAAGTTTAGAGGTAAAAATGCTTCCTGTAGTTGCACTTGTTGGACGTCCTAATGTCGGTAAATCAACGCTATTTAACCGATTAACCCGTAGCCGGGATGCACTTGTTGCAGATTATCCAGGCCTTACGCGTGATCGTCAGTACGGACAAGCTAAAGTTGAAGAACATCCGTTTATTGTTATTGATACCGGTGGTATTAATGGTGATGAAAAGGGTATTGACGTATTAATGGCTGAACAATCTTTAATGGCGATAGCAGAAGCTGATGCTGTTTTATTTATGGTTGATGCTCGTGCAGGTCTTACATCTGCTGATATCGGCATTGCTGACTACCTTCGTAAACAAAATAAGAAAATATTCTTGGTTGCGAATAAAGTTGATGGTATTGATGCTGATTCAGCTGTAGCCGAATTTTATGAATTATCGTTAGGTGATACGGTACATAAAATTGCTGCTGCACATGGGCGTGGCGTGACTCAATTATTAACATTAGCGTTAACGCCGCACATAGAAGCATTAGGCGAAACACGTGATGAAAATGACGAGTTTGATGGTGAGCAAGAATTTTCAGGTAAAACTGACGAAGAAAAAATTGCTGAAGCACCCCATGAAAATGACAAGATCAAACTTGCGATTATCGGAAAACCTAACGTAGGTAAGTCAACACTAACTAACCGTATTCTAGGTGAAGATAGAGTTGTTGTTTTTGATGCTCCTGGCACAACGCGCGATAGTGTTTACATTCCTATGGAACATAATGGCCGTGAGTACACCTTAATTGATACTGCGGGTATTCGTCGTCGTAAAAACGTAACAGATATTGTTGAAAAATACTCAGTGATTAAAACGTTACGTGCCATTGAAGATGCAAACGTATGTTTATTAATTATCGATGCGCGTGAAGGTATTTCAGACCAAGACTTAAGTTTACTTGGTTTTATATTAGAAGCCGGCCGTTCATTAGTCTTGGCAGTAAATAAGTGGGACGGCTTAGAAGAGCATGTTAAAGATCGCATTAAAACTGAATTAGATCGACGTTTAGGTTTTATTGATTTTGCCCGTGTTCACTTTATTTCAGCATTACATGGAACAGGTGTTGGTCATTTATACGAGTCAGTTGAAGAAGCCTTTATCTCTGCAACTAAACGTATTAATACCTCTATGGTTACTAAAATTTTAGATATGGCGGTATTTGATCATCAACCACCGATGAGCCAAGGTCGTCGAATTAAGCTGAAGTATGCTCATGCGGGTGGTTATAATCCGCCTATAATCGTTATTCACGGAAATCTTGCGAAGAAGCTCCCTGTTTCTTATAAGCGTTATTTAATGAATTACTATCGTAAGTCATTAAAAATCATGGGAACACCTATTCGCATTGAATTTAGAGAAACAAGTAACCCGTTCGCAGGTAAGAAAAAGTTGAATTATACTGAGCAAAAGAAATTGGCTCGAGCGACGCAAGGTTATAAAAAAGATTAATTTACCCCAGCCAGCTTAAAGTAAATTAATATTATCGAAGCCAATCATTTGATTGGCTTTTTGCTAAGTGCTACATTTAAAAGACTAATTATTAAATTTTAACATTATGCCTCAAACCCCACAAAAAATTGCGATAGCTAAT
>Ga0209292_1006130_pt1 | contig 11967 bp, 11 predicted proteins | sample GOMGulsemesocosm_2_FD_184634 | JGI IMG/M metagenome (GOLD analysis project Ga0209292, IMG submission 184634) | Methane-oxidizing microbial communities from mesocosms in the Gulf of Mexico - GOM9C Gulf of Mexico (SPAdes) (version 2) | ecosystem: Environmental > Aquatic > Marine > Cold seeps...
TAGCTATACCATTAAATATGAAGGCTTTTTGGAAAAAGCTAATAACTCATTAGCCCCCTCACAAGTTGTTACAGATGAGTATTGGGGAGTGTATATTGGTGGTGGTTACGGGCCTTTGTTTGATGTTGCTAATAATAAATACTTACAAGCAATCATTGCGAAAATCTATGAGGGTGGAGGTGTTGTAGGATCTGGAGGTCACGGAGCTGGTGCCTTCGTAAATGTAACGTTGTCTACTGGGGAGTTTTTGGTTAAAAGTAAAAGAATTGCGGGTTTTCCTGATTCAACTGAAAAATCTAAATCTTGGGCAAAACAAGGTTCTTTATTACCCTTCTTTGTTGAAAGCCAGCTGAATAAAAATGGTGCGATTGTCCAAAATAAACAAAATTTACAAGATAAGCATGCAGTGGTTGTAGATCAAAGGATTGTTTCCACGATGTTTTTACCGTCAGCGGCTCTAGTTGCAAAACAAATGATAATACTAAACAAATAGTAAAAGCGCTTATTAAGCCATATCAGTAAAAAAGAAAAAATTGACCATTACATCCGAATGAGTTGTTTGTGCAAGTAACGATAAGAAGAGCATGTCTAAAAAATTTGTTTTATTTAGTGAAGTTTACCGTCGAAGAAGCGCGCGAAGCTGAAGGTAGTATAAAAATCCCTGATACCTTAGAAAAAGGAATAAGAAAGGCCCTTGAAGATGACACTGTGGCTCTTTATTGAGTGCTAGTTGACGATCATGATAACCCAGTAGGTAGTGTCTCAGCTCTAAAGGAGTGGAGTGACTGGAATGCAGGATATTATTGGTGGCTACAAAGTATGTATTTATCACCAAAACAGAGAGGGAAAGGGCGAATGACTCACCTGCTTGATGCTGTAAAATATGAAATGGAACAACAGAAAGGTTTGGAGCTCCGTTTGTATGTGCATGAAGACAATCGAGCAGCCATTAGAGCGTATGAAAAGTGAGAATTTGTTACAGGGTCCTCAAAGTATAAGATAATGACACTGAGCAAATAAACGATGAACTCCCCGTACTTTGCTAATTACCAAATTAGTTACACTGTAACTTCAAATAGAAGCTACACATGAAGTTATGTGTACAAGCTTATGCCCGAGCTAGCAATCAACCATATATTAAAGATAGGCCCGCTCTGGTCACAGTGCCGCAAAACAAACTACTGTGTCGGTTACGCCTCCGGAATACGATGAGTTCACCTACCAGTGATGAGGTCTGATAAGCGTTTATATGACTGCCTCAAAGGTTCAATATCACTCGGTTTCCGATCCTATTGGTCGGGGGTTCGAATCCCTCCGGGCGCGCCAGTTTGTACGATCTAACCACTTGTTTTTCCTCGTGTTAGTGTCATAATTAAGCCCCGAACGGTATCACAATTGGTAACACAACCAGTGAGTACACCGTGCCAGTTCTTATACATCAAGTTGGGCCTCTCTTAGTGACAATCCGTTATCTTTGGCAAAAATCGCCTACATCTCCTTTCTACTATAGACGCAGGATACCCACGGACATAGCTCGTAGGCTGGGTAAAACAATGAGTGTTAAAGCGCTTAAGACCAGAGACAAATTACTAGCGGCTAAACAGATAGCACCGCTGGCTCGTATTGACGATGATCTTTGGTACAGGCTTAGAAACGGTATTACCCCTGAAGGCTCACTTGAAGAGGCGCAAGCATTATTGGCTCAGTTTGATATAGAAGCTCAACCTATATATAAGCAGCGTGACAATGAAATTAACATAGATCATTTCATGGATACGTTGGCTCGAAAGGCCCCTAATGACGAAGAACCTATAGACGTGTTGGCTGATCACGAATTAAGAGCCTTAGCTATTCTTAATGACAGAGACCAATACACCTTAACCGATGCTAAACGTTTATATCTCAAGAAGCGTAATGGGCTGGTGGAGACGACAAAGAATCGTAAGTTGCGTAATACCACAGATGCAGCATTCTCTTTTGTAGTGGATCTACTAGGGGATAGAGAGATTGTTAAGTACAAGCGGGTTGACGTGTCTAAGGTTGTTGAGGCCGGGCTAGCGAAGGGCTTGAAAACAGCGACTCTCAAGCGTCAACTGGGCATAGTACGCGCTGCTATAAACGATTTGATTAGAGAGTTTGAACTACATAGCACCCATAATCCATTCAAAGAGTTTGATATACCTAATTTATTGGAAGACGCAAACGAGCGTGCCTCTTTAAGTGCAGAGCAAATAGTTAAGTTACGAGAGTATATTGCCAGTACTGAAGGGAGCACACCAGACATCGTCGGTATGCTGCTTGATACCGGAGCTAGATTGTCAGACATAATAGGCCTCAAAGTTGCAGATGTTCAACTAGACGCTGAGATTCCACATATCATCATCCATAAAAACTTATTTCGTCGACTCAAAACAAAGGCCTCAATGCGAAAAGTGCCTCTGGTTGGTTCAGCACTTCTTTGTGCTAAAAGGGCAGTAGACAGTGCAAGTACTTTGTATTTGTTTGACAGGTATATAGTCGAAGCAGAAGAGAGCATCAGGAATGATGGGGCATCAGCTACAGTGAACAAGACTCTTAAGCGTCTAGGTTGCCTAACTTGCCACTGCATGCGTCACACTATGCGTACTAGGTTGAGAAACGCTGATGTACCGTCGATAAGAGCTGAGGAAATACAAGGATGGAGCCGTGTATCTATTGCTGATCAGTACGGAGAGCAAACGGCGCTTAGAAACTTACAATCAGACTTGATGAACACGCTGTAATTTTATGGTCGAAATCAAATATGACCATTCAGTAGCTGCTGTTCAATCGCCTGCACCTATAGTATTTAGTGGAAGTGGCGGGTTTCGAACCCAGCACCTTTCGTTCCAAATAAATCAATCACTTAGCTGTGAAGGCTGTCTGTTTAAAGTATAACTTAGTAGCAAACTTAGTAGCAAATTACTTTTAATTGGACATACTCTCTAAGTATTCAATTGTGTAGGTTCAGTTCAATGTGAGCTGACCAGAGAATATACCCACAAGAATAGACAGGGGAATGGCTTTGTTAAATTCATTCATATTATCTAACACGAGTGTCTTATCTGGGGGACTAGATATAGCTGAGAAGGCTTAACGCTATTCAGAACAACAGCTAATACTTCAATGTTTCCTGAAACCTTTTACGCCTTGATTGGCATTCTACTTCAGTCTAGAGATAGGTTTTCTACTTTATAAGTGATGAAGGAAAAGCCAAAGTCACTAAACGTAATAGGTCTAAACGCTAGCGCTCTTAAATGGTAGTTCTTTGTTGAATATCAGCGAAAGTTATAAACGGCTGTGGTTTTCACAAGTAGTCCGTAGCCCAAACAGAGAGGTAGGCTAATCGACTATATGTTGATGAAATAAAGGTATTCGATCCGAGACACTTGCACCATCCAAGCTGGACGCTAAGAGTATAAGCACTGCTCTAGTGTTGGAAGTGATAGGCCATAGTCAGCTTGCTTTGCTAAACTTATGATGGCATGCATTTTTTATAATTTGCCAATGCAATAACAATGACTACACTTAAAATGCTGACTTTTGTAAAACTCAACTCAACTCAACTCAACTCAACTCATTCAGGCTTAAGCTTTAATTGTAAATGGATTTAAACCAAAAGATATAGGACATGCCAATTGCAGATACTAGTGATAGATGATTGTGAATTGATACGTGAAACAGTGGGTGCAATAGTTAAGAATGAAGGGTATATACCTCTTAAAGCTGAAGGTGCTCAACAGGCGTTGGATATTCTTGATAAAATAGATGTAGACCTCATACTTATGGATGTAGAAATGCCGGGTTTAAATGGCTTTGATTTAACACGTAAAATAAGAGAGTCTAAATCAGATTGGATGCCTATTATATTTCTCTCTGGCCATACTGATGATTCGTACTTGAGCCAAGGAATAGATGCTGGTGGCGATGACTATCTTTTAAAGCCTGTTAATAGCACTGTGCTGGCTGCTAAAATCCGAGCGATGTCTCGTATAGCAAACATGAAAGCAGAACTGGATGAGGCTAATTTTAAATTACTGAAATTAACCCATTTGGATTCTTTGACTGAAATTGTTAATCGTCGTGGGCTAGACGAATCTCTTAAGCGATTCTGGCGTATGTCCGTACGTGAGCAAAAAGATTTAAGCATAGCCTTTATCGATATTGATCACTTTAAACCCTATAACGATAATTACGGTCACCAGCAAGGTGATGAATGTCTTTGTCAGTTTAGTAAACTTATCGATCGGCAATTGGAGCGCCCTTTGGATATGGTGGCGCGTTATGGTGGAGAAGAGTTTGTTGTTGTATTACCAGAAACGGCGCTAGAGGGAGCAGTGGAGGTCTGTGAAAGAATTGTTGCAGCTTTAGCAAAGGAAGACATTGAGCACAAATACTCAGAAACAAAGCCCTATCTAACTGCAAGTATAGGGATAGCAACAAATGCTGATGGTGCTAGCGATGCTGAGCAATTATTGAAACAAGCAGATATAGCAGTGTATCAAGCAAAGCGTAGTGGTCGTAATAAATACGTTTCCTATTCCAGTTTTTCTTAATAAATAACAGGAGCAGCTAATCACGCTTTTGCTTTCAGCTTCCCAGCACAATGCTATGACATCGGACACGTTCACGGTGAATGAAGCAGGCTAATCTGATGTTAATATACATTAAGTTTTGAAAGCATAATTTGTAATGCTATTTTGTCTTCTTTAGCACCAATGTCTCTCCTCAGTACCACTATTAACTATACTCATTTGTTCAGCCAATAGACTGCTAAATAAGTATTAAATGCTGGTTTGATTCTTAGCAGGAATGTTTTTGACAAAATTATGTCAGCCCCTATAACGTTCTTTCCCTGTCTCAATACCCCCCATGGGGGTGTCAATATCCCTGTGGAATTTCACTAGATCCCCCTTAGTAAAGCAGCTGGAAACCTGTACGATTACTGATCAATTTAGCCTTAAAAACACCTCAAAAACCCTTAAAATTAACTCCAGTAATATCAATGGCTTGCGTATAATTGCCCCCTAGGAATACCAGCGCCCAAATCGACATGCATATTCGACTATTAAATATACCTTTGAGATGACCATTGTTGAAACCTGCATGTGCTATCAATAGAGTACACCTTTGTGATAGATGTAATAGTCATCAATAAAGGCTATCAATAGGGTTGTTATCGTAGTTTTGATATGCGACTATCGCAGGGTCTTAATTCTATTGATAGGTATTTGTGATGAAAGTGTATGGTTATGCGAGGGTTAGCACTGAAGATCAGGATTTGAGTATTCAACGTGAAGCTCTACTCAAGGCTGGCTGTGATCATGTCCGTGAAGAGAAGGTATCAGGTCAAGCATCAACAAGTGAGCGTAAAGAGTTATCCACACTGCTAGAGTTTCTTCGTGAAGGGGACTGTCTAGTGGTCACTCGTATAGATCGACTAGCACGTAGCGTTAAACATCTACAGGACATTGTCCACCAGCTTAAAGACAAAGGTGTCTCTCTAAGAGCTACAGAGCAGCATGTAGATACCAGTACAGCAGCCGGTAAGATGTTCTTTGACATGCTAGGGGTGTTCGCTGAGTTTGAGACTAGTATCAGAAAAGAGCGTCAAGCAGAGGGGATTGCCAAGGCTAAATCCAAAGGCATCTACAAAGGGCGTAAACCAACAGCCCGTGATAAATCTGATTTGGTGCTCGAATTAGCAGCTAGTGGGCTTAAAAAGCAGCAGATAGCCGATCAAGCAGGTATTGGGATAGCAAGCGTCTATCGAATTCTAAAGGCTGAAGGGTAGGTGTGTCGCTCTAAGCCACGTGGTTACTGGCTATGGGGTGTTTTAGTAAAACAGGACACTGCATCAAACTGGTCAGTTATAGCTTTAAATGAGGTCAAAAAGTTGGTGGTCACTAACTGAAGGTGCCGTATAATTGCACCCTAGGAACACACACAACATTCACACTACAAAACCTACCCATCAAATCCAACATTGAACACAGCTAGAACTCTCTAGCGACTTAATAAAAACCAAAACATACAGCGTGATCTACACGGTTAATCAACTGTGGGATTTCGCACGTCTGTACTTAATTGCTTTCTCTCTATCCATTTTAGGGAAGAAGAGACTGCTATTTAAAAACTACCTAAAGGTGAATCAACTGAATATACCAAAGAAAAGATACTTAACTCGTAGAGCTATAACCCAACGTGTAGGACTAACTGAAGGCTCTATAGATACGCTGAATGACATAGCGTTTACTTTACAGACTATGACAGATATTACTTATAGCAGGCCTATGATTATCAGGCGAGCTATTGAAGTTTACGCTAGTCATTTACTCGGTCTTTACAGTGAAGGTCTCTTACACACTGAATTAGACGAACTAGATGGCCTTAAGGGCCAAAGGGGGAGAAGAGCCACTATTTAACCATTCTATAAGAAACACTTAGATCAAACCTCAGGGGGGATATAGCGATATCAATCCAAAGGTAAGCACTGATATTACTTTATCCTAAAAACTACCTATATCCCCCTCTACACAAAGCCACATCGGCACTAATGCCCATCGAATTACCTTCTTCATAAACAAAGAGAATAAAAAACTATGTATACACCAACTGATTGCCCACATTGGGACAGATGCTCTGCGCCTGTATGCCCACTAAATAAAACTGGATCGCATCTTAGAGATGAACCTATTTGCTTCTATGCACTAGAGCTTGTTAAGCCTGAGGCAGACGAGCGGTTTAACGAGAGTGAACTTATCTGGCTAAAGGATGCTTTAGAGCCAAACATAGATTGGTTTCAGAAACAGTCTAGAGACATCAAAAAGAGGATGGATAAGTCTGCCCTTACTAAATCAAGAATGACGCAAAAGCAATTTCAAGGGGCTTAAATATGAATATAAAAACACCCTTAACTGACCAAGCTAATACAAGACCTACTTTAGGTAAACAGCCTGAAGTGGGTGTGGATTTATCTACTAACCATAATGAATTAACGGCTGGGTACTCTGATGAAGATCAGATGTTAAAAGCTGTGAAAGATCTGCTGTGTAACGCGGGGCTACTGAATAGGTGGCTCCCGTAACCTAAATATATCACCAACAAACTAAGACTAAGTGTTGATTTCTATTTTTGTTCCCGTAATGAAGAAGAACTAAAGATAGACTCAGAGGCCTATATAAAGGCTATATAAACCCACCCTGCGTAGCAATAACGTATGTGAGGTACGAGCATACATAACCAAACAAAGATAATCAGCGATCGAAGATCAAATAATAAAAAGAAAAAAGAACTGAAGTCTAGAACTTAAGAATACCTACAGGCCTGCATTATAGGTCACTCATAGGTACTCGGTTAGTCCCTCTCTTAGTCCTCATAATTCACTTTTTAGTCAGCCAAAGTGCCATGCATTTCAGGTTATCCCATAGATCTACTTTCTTGCTTTTTGCGGTTCATTCAACAGTTCCGCTTTGTCGGTTATCTTGTTGATCTATCCCATAGGAAATCTCCTTAGTCAATTCAACAGTTCTGCCTAGCAGTCCACCTATTCACCAGTTGCTCACCCCGACAATCTACACAAATCACTTAAAAGGCTATCCAGCTAACTTTAGATTGTCCTTGAGTTCGCTCCAGTAGGGGCATCAAACAAATCACAATAATAACTAATATGATAAACACAAAAACAACTAAAGAGGGCTCTATTCTGGAACTCTCTAAACAAGATTTAAACACATTCACTCCTGTCGATTACTCTCTAATGTCTACAGGTCAATTAAGCAGATTATCTCAAGAAATATCAGTAGATATCACTGTTGACTGCTTTGAAAATTTGCGAGTACCAACACCAGCTAAGAGTTCAAAGTTATATAACAACATAGATGTACTAATAGCTAACTTGTTCGTTTTATATACGGTAAGCCAATTAAACTCGACTAACTATAGGTCAGGCTACTTAGCTATAGATCGTAAAAAAGAGTGCTTCTCGTCAATACCCAAAAGATACAAGCCTAAGGATGTTTCTTTTGACTACTTCATAAGTAAGACAGTTGACCAGTTGAATAAGCGTGGGGTTATCCAGCAAATTACAGGTTATAAATCCCAGAATATTAAGATAAAAGGGGTAAAGACGCGGATTAAAGCTTCAGATTGGCTGCTAGATAGGTTCGATGAAATCTATAAGTCTAGCCAGTTATACAATGGAGGCTGTCCCCTAGTAGTTCGCAACCCAGAAGCTGATGTTATCAAGTTAAAAGACAAGAATAAAAACCTCATAGACTATCGAGACACTTTAGAAACTGAATCTATGCGTCAACAACTGGTTACTTATAACAAGTATCTCAAAGACTCCCCTAGGGTTTCTATTAATGGCAAAGCAGCGGTTGTGGGGATGTCCCTATATCGAGTGTTTAATAATGGTTCTTTTGAACAAGGCGGCCGATTCTATGATGGAATTTGGCAGTCAGTGCCTTCAGAGCAGAGATGTAAGATAACTATAGATCAAGAGCCAACAGTAGAGTTAGATTACTCAACGTTGAATCTCACGGTGTTGTATCACAATGAATTACAGAAAGAAATTCCTGATGGGGATCTCTACTGCTTAGTTGACTACGGTATAGGCAAGAAGGGTGATCATGTGGCACGTAAGGCGGCGAAGTTAGCTGCTCTAATTATGCTTAATGCTGGTTCAAGAGTTAAAGCACAATATGCTCTGACAAATGTGTTAAATACAATGCGAGCTAAAGAGGAGGATGTTCCCTGGAATGCTAAGGAAATTATCGATGCCTTTGTAATTAAACATCGTGTGCTTAAACCTTACTTCTTCACAGGTCACGGTTTAGAAATGCAGAGAGTAGACTCTGAGATTACAGAGCGGATTCTGGGTGTATGTGTAGAGCAGGATATTCCCGTTCTGCCTATACATGACTCTTATATTGTTAAGCAATCAGATGAAGGTAAACTATTAGACCTGATGTTATCTGAGTATCGTGCAGTCACTGGCTTTATGCCTGTTGTTCATGCAGCTTAGCTGACCATAGTCGGTAGGTTCGCTACTTAGCTACTTAGCTAGATTCACGACAGCCCTTAACTATCTCCCACCAAACTGAATTAGTGCTGCTTGTCGGCCTTCAGGCAATAACTGTCCATTGTTGCTTTATCGTTCCTGTGGATCATGATGGGTAGTTACAAAAGCTAATGGTTACTGGGAGTATTACGGATGCGGTATAGCTGTAGACTAGAGGAATTCTATAGGCAACATTGTGGCATCTTTACTTTATCCAATCTGTACAAGTGTGGAAAACTGTATAGCTTCTATACTCTTGATAGAACTAAATAATTTCTGTTTAATGCTTGGTGTTTCCAAATAATGTACGGGTAAGTATATGTCCTTGATCAACAGGTTTGTAAGATTAATAAAAGTCACCCTGATAGTTACATCTATTGTCGTTGTATCACCTCTTTATGCTGCTGACTTTGAACTTGGGCAAAAAGCTTACAATACCAAGGATTTTAAAGCGGCAGCAATAGAATTTCTACCTTTAGCGAAACAAGGCCATGCAGATGCACAAGTATACATAGGATTAATGTACTTCTATGGCAAAGGTCTTGATCAGGATTATAAACAAGCATTCAATTGGTACACGCTCGCTGCAGAGCAAGGAAGTGCTTCCGGACAACATAATTTAGCGAACATGTATGATAATAGTCTGGGTGTTGCTAAAAATTATCAACAAGCAATAAAGTGGTATACGCTTTCAGCGAAACAAGGATCTAAATTCTCGCAGTCCCGGCTGGGGTTTATGTATAGATATGGCGAAGGTCTTGATAAGGATTATAAACAATCATTTAAGTGGTTTGCAGCTTCTGCCGAGCAAGGGGTTACAGTGTCTGAACAAGCCCTAGGGGATATGTATTATCGTGGCTTAGGAGTTGAACGTAGTTATAAGCAAGCCATTAAGTGGTTCACCCTTGCCGCGGACCAAGAGAATATAGGTGCGCAATTCAGCCTTGGTTATATGAACTACTATGGTAAAGGCGTAACTCAGGATTATCAGCACGCCGCTAAGTGGTTCAGCCTGGCAGCAGAACAAGAGAATGCAGATGCGCAATACTATCTTTGGAGGATGTATCACCAAGCAGAAGGCGTTCCTAAGGACTCTAAGCAAGCGATAAAGTGGCTTAATTTATCAGCGAAACAGGGTTATGCAGATTCACAATACGCCCTTGGGTATAGCTATGATTTTGGACAAGATGTTACACAAGACTCCAAGCTAGCGATCAAATGGTACAACTTAGCTGCAGAACAAGGGCAAGTAGATGCTCAATACAGCCTTGGAGTTATTTATTACAACGGTGAAGGCGTAGATCAGGATTATAAGCAAGCCGCTAAGTGGTTCAACTTAGCTGCAGAACAAGGGGATGCAGATGCACAATTCTACCTTGGTTTTATGTACGACAACGGAAAAGGTGTTCCTCAAGATTACAAGCAAGCTGTGAATTGGTTTACGCTTGCTGCAGAGCAAGGTGATTTATCATCGCAACACAATCTAGGGTTAATGTATAAAAGAGTAGGGTTAATGTATAAAACAGGTACAGATGTTGTTCAAAATTACAAGCAAGCTGTTAAGTGGTTTACGCTTGCTGCAGAGCAAGGTACTGATAGAGAACATGATGAGTTGAACTTCTTTAATAATAAGATCTTAGACTGGGATCAAAAAGAAAAAGAAGCTTTAACGGTATTAGTAAATCTAGAGGAATCAATTAAGAAATATGTCACGGCTAGTGTTTCGTATTCATCAGGTGGGGATAAGAATCTATACTTTAAAATAGAACATGACAACTTACAGTGTGATCCTTCTAAGGATTTAGATAAACCATCCATAAGCATTTGGTATTTTAACAAACAAGCTGTAAAAATGGCTTCATGGTGCAGGAAGCTCTCTAACAGTGATGACCGTTACTTGCAATTAACACCCAAGAGTGACAAAGGGGCTGGATTTGTTGTCTCTGCTTTTCGAAATTCGCCTAGTAGTGTTGCCATTAAGACTGATACTGAAAACTTTGAGATGTCAGTGAAAGGCTTTACTAAAGTATGGAACTCGCTTAGTTCAAAAGCGCTATAGGTTTAGTTTTCAACGGATCTTAAAACGAGGAGTTAAAGGAGTTTACTATGGTCGAACATACCGATTATGAAGAAGACGATTGCCAAGATGACAGCTTTGAAGACTCTCCCGATGATTATAGTGCCGGTTACAGTTCATTTGAAATTGGGAGTGATCCGGAAGATGACGAATCTGATAACGTTGAGTTAAGGAGAGGCAGAGAAGATGCCGAAGACGACATGAGAGATCGTGCTAAAGCTAAGGCGCTACGAGGAGAGTCATAGTGAGTAGTTCAGATGCCTTTGGGAGCTGATGGGTAAAGTTTGCAGAGAGCATAGAGGTGTGACAACACTGTAGTTTAATAGAGGGTTCTAGAGACATTGGTTAGTAGGTGATCTATGCCTTGAACTGGTACAGAAAGCTACTTTCAGTGTTTAGATGTAACATAGAGTTAGCACTAAGCTCCCCACTCTGGGCAAGATCAAATGGGGTTCGAATCCCTAGTATCAATAACGGGTTGCCAGCATAGACAGCGGTATCACAATTGGTATCACAAGATTGTTGTTGGTTAATTTGTGTTGTGATAATCTATAATTAATTCAATAAGTTAAATTTATCAAAGTTGCTACGTGAATCCCTCCGGGCGCGCCACTTCTTTTTGTAATACTTTACTCCCTATCTGTTTGTTTCTCTTTTGAGTCTACTACACCATCCACTTGAGTCGCGCCACAGAGAACGGGTTTTTTCCGTTTGGATACTGGAGGAGGCACACTGTGATCACAGTGGTAAAGTCCCTGAAATAATTTTTTACTGTGTTTGGTCTCAGATCTGATCAGTTTGACAGCGT
>Ga0209292_1006131_pt1 | contig 11966 bp, 10 predicted proteins | sample GOMGulsemesocosm_2_FD_184634 | JGI IMG/M metagenome (GOLD analysis project Ga0209292, IMG submission 184634) | Methane-oxidizing microbial communities from mesocosms in the Gulf of Mexico - GOM9C Gulf of Mexico (SPAdes) (version 2) | ecosystem: Environmental > Aquatic > Marine > Cold seeps...
CTACCAAAATAATGTAAAATGGACACAAATATTAAAGGATGCCATTTCCAATAATAGAATACTTGTTTTTATACAGCCCATAATTAACAACAATAATCCCTTGGATGAAAAGTATGAATGTCTTATTCGTTTGAAGAATGAAAATGGTGAGATAATATCTCCTTTTCATTTCTTAGAACTCTCTAAGAAACTAAAGTTATACCACCAGTTAACAAGAATTGTAATAGAAAAATCTTTTGAGTATTTTAAAGACTCAAAAGCTGAGTTTTCTATAAATCTTACTCTTGATGACATTATGAATAAAGAGACTATTGCTTTTATTCATAAAAAATTGGAAAATCTAGATATTGCAAAACGTGTGATTTTTGAAATTGTAGAGAGTGAAGGAATAGACAACTTTGAAGAAGTTTCTTTATTTATTAAAGAGATGAAAGCCGTGGGTTGTAAGATTGCTATTGATGACTTTGGAACGGGATATTCTAATTTTGAATACCTGATGAAACTTAATGTTGATTTCATTAAAATTGATGGGTCTTTTATTAAAAATATTGATATGTGTGAACAATCTTTACTTATCTCTGAACTTATTATTACGTTTGCAAAAAAACAAAATATAAAGACAGTAGCTGAGTTTGTTCATTCCAAAAGTGTCTTAGAAAAGGTAAGAGAATTAGGTATCACTTATTCTCAAGGTTTTTATTTAGGAGAACCTAAATCAATTGAGATTTAGTTTTTTTAAATAGCTTTTTTATTTTAAAATGATAGAAAATCAAACAGAGTAAATTTCATACAAGCCAATATTTTTAATTAACGACAATTACTTCAATAATTAATAAAGTCATCAAAGTATAAAAAACAATTTAATTATTAATAGAAAGTATTTTGTTAAATTATAGAATGTTATCTTAAACTACATATCTTTTGGTGAAAAGGAAAAGTATGATAAAACATATTTTATTAATAGAGTTTAAAGATTTTGTTAGTTTAGAGGAATTAAGTGAGTTAAGACTAATATTTGAAAGTATTCCAAATAAAATAGAAGGTGTCACAAATGTTGAGTGGGGCACTAACAATAGTCCAGAAAATTTAAATAAAAACTATACTCATAGTATTGTACTGAGTTTTAAAGATGACAAATGCAGAGAAAACTATTTCCCACATCCTGAACATGAACGTTTAAAAGAAGTATTTTTACCTATGATTGAGGACATACTTGTTTTTGATTATTTGCTTTCCTAAGATAGATTGATTAAAATATATTAAAATTACACCTTTAGAGAAAAAAGCTTCATTAAACATTTTATTTGAATAAAGGAGTGTTATTTTCCCTAAAGGAGCTAATGTTGTTCGCTTATTTAAACTGTAATTTTTTCTTTCTTTTCTTTTTTTTCTTTTTTCTTTTTTCGTCCTAATTTAGCAGGCAATAGTTTTAAGAATAAATATAAACCGGTTAATGACATTATCAACATAATAATTGCGGATGGCAAAAAAATACCTAGTTTTGCATTGTCATGAAACCATGACCCATCATGCAATGATTCAAAAAAATCTGATCTTCTATAGTTAACTGCTAGTACTTCTCCTGTTTTATTATGAATTTGAATTTCCCAAGAACTTTTTGCTCTAATTTTTGTTATTCCTTTTCCTGGTCTAACATCAAGTAATTTAATATCTTTCCAGGACTTAATACCAACTTCTTCTACGCTCATTGCAGCTTTTAGTATTTGATCAAAACTCAGAGTTAACTCTCTGTATTTTGTTTTCACTGTTTTTGGTTGTATCCATGTAAATTCTTTTTTTACTTGTAAAAATATTCCACTAACTAATACAATTAGAAAGGGAATAATTATTATAGAAGAACCCCAATAATGTATTTTGGTATTAATCTTTTTGTAATTCATTTTTTTCCTTAAGTTTAAAATCAAAAAGGAGTTTACCCATAAAAACTTAAATTAATAATAATTTTAATAACTAAAATCAATATTATTAAAAACTTTAGACATAATTTAATAATTTTTTTGATTTAACCTGTCTATTCTTGGTGAAGCTATTGATTTCTTTTTATTTTGAGCTTTTTTAGATGATAAAATTTTAGAGCTAGAAAATACGCTTTTTTTATAGATAAAATAAAAGACGAATACTCTTTTATCTTTTAATCATGTCATTATTTAGCGTTTAATAAAACTAAAACACTAGCTACTAAAACAAAAAAACAACTATTTTATTCATTTTTTTATAGGCTGAATTCAGCGTTTTTTTGTATTTATATATAAGATACTTACTTCTTCTTATGTACTAAAGGGAGTTTATTTTTTGCTTTGGCTTTTAACCACAAATACAACTCCCACTACAGTAAGAACTGAGCCAATAATGGCCAATATTCCTAAGCGTTCATCAAAAAGTATCCAAGATTGAATAACAGCAGCTGGAGGTACTAAGTAAAAATAGCTGGTTACTTTAGCTACTTCTCCTTCTTTTATCATATACAATAATAATAAAACAGCAAAGACAGATAAACCGATGATTAACCAAGCCATTGCTATGAATAACTCGGTGGTGTAAACAACAATTTGTTTTTCCATGCTAAATGTTATTAATGCAACTATAATAATTGCACCTATATATTGATAAAAAGATCCAGTTAATAATGAAACATTGCTGGCTAGTTTTTTTTGCAATACCGTACCTAAAGAAATACAAAGAAGAGCAATAAAACAGCTAAGTAAACCTAGGGCATTCATATTTTGTGTATCGATACTTGCATTCTCAAGTATGACTAAAGAGACACCAATGAAGCCCAATAATAAACCAATAGATTGTTTAGAATTTAACGATTGATTTAAGAATAAATATCCAATTACGCTTGTCACAATGGGTTGCATTCCTACAATAATAGCTGTTATTCCAGCCGGAACTCCTAGTTTTATTGCAAAAAAAACTCCACCTAAATAGCCCCCATGAATTAATGTACCAATGAATATTTGCTGCAAACTTTTTGTTTGATTTAACCATTTTGCTTTATAAATATTAATTAAAATTAAAAAAATAAGAATAACGAAACAAAAGCGTATAAAGAGCATAAAAAAAGGCTCTATATAGGGTAGGCCATATTTAGCACCAATAAAGCCAGTACTCCATAACCATACGAATAAAAAAGGGGCTATTTTGGTTAAATTTAAAGACATAAGTAATCCTTCTTTCAAACTGCTATTTTATTGGCACATAATACATTTATATTAATAAAATTACACCCTATAATTAATCTGTATTTTAAATTAGCACGTAGGTATTTATTTATTAAAACAGTACTTTTACTTTAAAAACAATAGCCCTGTCTCTTTTTACTTTTTTTGGAAAATATTTATAGAAGCAGAAATATTTCTGCACTCATAAGCTGTAAAATGTTTTGGATAATATACTGAGTGAGCTGCTCCTAATTGTCTAAATTTAAGTATAATTAGTATAATTAAAGCTTGGAATTTAGAGGTAAGAATATGAATATAAATAAATCCACAACACCTAAGAGTGTGAGAGGACGACCAAAAACATTAGACTGCAAAGAAACTGTAGATATCGCTATGCTTGAATATTGGCTAGATGAACAAAACAGTATTTCTTTAAATGAAATTTGCAGACGTGTAAAGGTTTCTAAACCAGGAATTTATAGAGAATTTGGAAATGAGGATGGTTTACTTGAAGCTGTACTTTTAAAATATGAAAAAGATGTTTCTTCTATTTTATTGGAAATTTTGACGCTTAATGAAAATTTTAAAGAAATACTTGAAAAAATAGCAGTTTATGTAACGTCGAAAAAAGAAGACAAAAAATCTGCAAAGGGCTGTCTTTTAGTAAAACTACAAGATTCAAAAATTAATATGGGACCAAAAACACAAAAGCAAATTCTTTCAATGCAGAATAAGTTTTTGCAAGCTTATGAAAAATGTATCTTAAATGCAAAAGAAAAAGGTCAACTAAAAGAAAACATTACAACAGAACTCGCAGTTGATTATCTTAATACTCAAATTAATAATGCTGCTTCCTTACTTATGCAAGGAAAAGAAGAGAAAAAGGTCAAAGAAATATTATGCTTGTCTTTTTCTATTCTTGCGTAAAGATTAAATTAGTTCGTTTAACATTTCTTCTTGATACTGCGTAACTTCTATACCGTTTTTAATTTTATACATGTAATCTGGGTTTGCAATAAAAGGACGTCCTATAGCTATTAAGTCGAAAGCTTTTTCATTGATGGAATCTTTAGCACTGTTATACGTATAGGCTCCAACTCCTACTAAGGTTCCATTGTATCCTTCTCTTAAGTATTCCGAAAAGTTTTTTCCTTCTAAAGAATCAAAACGCATAGCATCATCAAAAATTCCAGCATGTAAATAAACTAAGTTTTTGTCTTGCAATGCATTTAACAAATAATCAAAAACAGCTTTATCTCGTTTATCTTCCTTCATATTAAAATATCCTGCTGGACTTAATCGTAAAGCTGTTCTATGTGAACCAATAGCATCAATAACTGCATCAACTACTTCCATCGCAAAACGTGACATATTTTGAGGTGTTTGTCCATATTCATCTTTTCTTATATTGGCTTCGTGGTGTAAAAACTGATCAATTAAGTAACCATTTGCTCCGTGAATCTCAACGCCATCAAAACCTGCTTCAATGGCATTTTTAGCAGCTTGTGCATAATCTTCAATCAAGGTTTTAATCTCTTGGATATTAAGAGCTTTTGGAGTTTGATAGCTTAACTCTCTCATTCTAGGAACAGAACCTTCTGTTGAAACTGCAGATGGTGCTAAAACATCGCTATTTGTAAAAAATGGATGCGCTACACGGCCTACATGCCAAATTTGAGCAAATATTTTACCACCATTTTTATGAACAGCATCAGTAATATTTTTCCAAGCTTTTATTTGTGCTTTTGAGTATATACCTGGAGTATTTGGATAACCTTGTCCATCCGCTCTAATAATAGTTGCTTCAGAAATAATTAGACCTGCATCTGCACGTTTTGCATAATAATCTGCCATAGCTTGAGTAGGAACCAAATCATCATCTGCCATGCAACGTGTTAATGGGGCCATTAGTACACGGTTTTTTAATTCAATTGTATTATTTAGTTTAAAAGGGTTAAATAAATTTATTTTCAAAATAAGATCCTTGTTATTTTTGTTTAAGGCAAATGCCATATTCCATTTTTTAATTATTTCTAAGTAAGACTTTTTTTATTTAGTGTTTAATTAAATACCAGTTGGTATTATAACCTCAAAAAAATATTAAGTCAAGTAAAATTTTCTTAGAGCTTAACTCATAAGTATAAAATGTATTTACTTTTTTACTTGATAAAGTTCTCAAAATTAACGTGATATAATTGATTTATAATAAAATAAATCAATTTTAGCTTGATAAATGACAGAATGTCAGTAAAGGTATAAAATGAAGACATGGCTCACCGATACATTCTCTATAAAGTTTCCAATAATTCTTGCTCCTATGTTTCTAATCTCAAATACAAAGATGCTTATTAACGCCTGTGAAGTAGGAGTAATGGGATGTATTCCTTCTTTAAACTTTAAAACCTCGAAGGCTTTTGAAGAAGCACTTATTCATTTACAAGAAAATTGTAGGGGGGCTTATGGAATCAATCTTATTGTTAATGCCTCTAATATTTTTTACAAAGAGCATCTTTTGCTTTTGGAAAAATATCCTCCTTCTTTTGTTATTACTTCTTTAGGTAACCCAAAAGAGACAATTAATAAGCTTTCTTCTCAAGGAGTACGTATTATTTGTGATGTAACAGAACTTAAATATGCAAAAAAAGTTGAGGCTTTAGGCGCAGATGCTGTTATTGCTGTAAATTCAGGAGCAGGGGGACACAGAGGAAATATTCCTTCAAGCGTGTTAATTCCTTTGTTAAAAGAACATATTAACATTCCTATTATTGCAGCGGGTGGGATAGGTACAGGTTCTGGTATTCTTTCTATGCTTTGTTTAGGGGCTCAGGGCTGCTCAATTGGAAGTGCTTTTATAGCAAGTAAAGAAGCTATTATTCATCAAGACTACAAAGATGCAGTGCTTCACTATGGGGCTAATGATATTGTTTTAAGTTCCAAAATATCAGGAACTCCTTGTACTGTTATTAATACCCCTTACCAACAAAAAATCGGAAAAGAATTAAATTTTTTGGAAAAATTATTAATAAAAAACAAGTATTTAAAAAAATATCTTAAAATGTTGACCTATTATAAAGGTATGAAGTTAATAGAAAAAGCAGCTTTTTCTGCTACTTATAAAACAATATGGTGTGCTGGTCCCTCTATTGAGTTCTCAAATAAAATTGAAACGATAGAATTAATAGTGAAAAAATTCATGAATGAATATGAACTTGCTAAATTAGAACTAAATGATAAATAAGAATCTTGAATAAGTAAAATCTTAATCTTGCAAGTAAAGTGACAAGAAGCAACTAAAAATAAAATGTAATGTGATGATTTATAATTAGCACTTCTACATAATATATCTTCAATGATTAAAGATAATTTTACTTTTTTAAAAATCACCTCCTATTAAATAATTTAAAATCATAGCTTAGTACTTTCTTTTTTTTAGTTTAAAATGCATTGCTTTAAAATTATTATTTTGTTAAATAGAATTAAAACTACTACTTTTTTGTTAAACTTTATATATAAACTTAAAGGTATAACATGAATATAGATTCACGTATTGATCAAAACTCACATTCATCTTTAGAAAATAATATTGGCACTTTACAAACAGAAAATATAAGTAAGTCATTTTTTGTTCCTGCTTCCCGTGATGATGGCTTCAATTCAAGAATGAAAGAGAATGAATTGAATGTAAATCATTTATTTGATATTCATGTACAAGAGTTTATGGATGAGGGATATTCTAAACAAGACGCAACACAAAGGACATCACAGTTTGCACTTATTGGGGTTCTTGATATTCCTGGACAATTTAATATTTCTAATTTATTATTTGATAAAAATGCAAGTTCTGATATAAAAGATATCTTTGCACAAACACTAAAATCAACGTTTAATGTTATGTCAAATGAGGGAATAGGGAGTATAATTGCAGAGATGTTACCACCCACAAAATCAGATGCCCTAACACCCATTTCAAGTAGAGCTTTTATACCTAATCCAGAGCCAGCACCTACTGCTCATATAAGTAGAGCACAAGCAGAAAGTTTTGGAATGACTCTTAGTGCTGAAACAATGGAAGAATTTGGAATGAAAGATGATGAAGATTATAAAGCTTTTCTCTTAGGTCCAATTGTATATTACAATAAAGAAGAAGATGATAATAAAAAAGACAAATATAAAAGTATTGAGCCAAATTTCTCATCTTTTGAGACTATAGAAACTTACTTTCACTCCATTATAAATAAATTAACAGCTATACAAAATGATGAAGAAATTCCAGAAGACCAGAAGAGAAATTCGCAAAGCTCAATAGCTTCCTTTAAACTACTCATTGCAAGATTACACAGCACCGTGGATAATAAAATGGAAGAAGATAAAAATAATGAAAATTTATTGTATCAATATACTAAAAATAACAAAATTAATATTATAGATGAAAGGTCTAAATCTAACCTTGTTTAGGGCTGATATAAATGCAAAACAATAAAGAGGTATTTAGTACTTTATTAAAAAATATTATTTTTTATTTAAAACCAAGTTTCTATATTAATAAGAAAACATTTTTTCATTGATTTTATCAAACTCTTTTAAACTTGCTTCATCTAGTTGCCACTTTCTAACAAAAGATCTAATTTTTAATATATTTTCTTTATTTACATTGCTATTTATTTTTTTTATGATTTTTTCACCCCATTCATTCTTACTACAAACAAGGTATGCAGATAAAGGAGCCTTATTTTTAGTTTCTGTTACTTTTATTGTTTTGAACATTTTATTCGTTTTTGATAAGGTAGTATGCCATTTGACAAATACCGGAGAATCATATATCCAATCTATTCGAGCTTTTTCTAACATATTCAATAGACTTGTAGTTGGAGATGTTGTTGCAATAGAACTTACATTTTTTTGATTAGCATATTTTTTAACATCAATTGGATAAAGTAAGATATTAAGATGGTTTCCAAAGTTATAATTATGGTTTTGGATTAAGTTTTCCATAGATAATTCTTTGGGTGAACCCATTTTTTTGTAGGTAGTGTTTAAGACTATTATATTGGGGTTTGGTAAATAATATAAAGGCTTACTCCAATGAAACAAAGACTCAATAGCTTTAAACTTACCTACGGGCCCATAACATGTGTTTTTATTTCTTTGAACTTCAATTTTTAATCTAGATGCATTTATAGGTATGGTTTTATGTGAATAAGTAATAAGTTTAGACTTAAATATCTCTCTAATCATATCAGCATAACCTTGGTTTTTATATGGGCCTGCATTTATCATCCATGGGGGACGTTGATTTTGTAACCAGACAATTTCATTTGTATTTGCTTTTAGTTCTAAAGTTGAAAATAAAACAGTAATAATAATAAAGCTAAATTTTTTCATTCTTTTTACCTTCTTTATTTATAATTATGTTAAATTCTGCACCTGTATATACTTCATTTTCATATTTATATTCAACATTTCGAACGTTTAATTTACCTTGCATATGTTTTTCTATTATTACTTCTGACATATATAAGCCTATTCCTGTACCTTGTGATTGATGTTTTGTCGTAAAATAGGGTTCAAAGATTCTGTTTACTGAATTTTCTTTTATTCCACCCGCATTGTCTTTAATAGATATATTTATTTTATTATCTGTTAAGAATACATTCACAAATACTAAATTTCGTTTTTGCTTATTCCTTGCAAATTCATCTTTTGCATTGTTTAGTATATTTATTAAAACTTGAATAAGTTCATTTTCGAATCCATATATTTCAATATCACTAATGTTTTTGATAAGGGTTACATTGTTATTTATTAACTGAGTATTTAAAAGCTTAAAGGTTTTTTCAAAGCAGTTAATTATTTTAAATACTTCTTTGCTTTTATTGGGTTTAAAAAAGTCACTAAAGTCATCAATCGTATTTGAAAGATAATTTGCAGAATTCATGATTTCATCTGCATAATAATCCAATTGTTTTTTATCTAATTGTCCAAGTTCATTATTTATTTGTATACCACTTGCCGTAGTGGTTATTAAAGAGAGAGGTTGTTTCCACTGATGTGCAATATTAACAATCATTTCCCCCATAGCAGCCAGTTTAGCTTGTTGAGCCATAATATTATTTTTTTCTTCACTTTCTTTAATTTGCCTAATTAAATTCACTCTCATTGTATTTATGGATTCACTTACAATGCCCAGTTCACTAAGATTATCCTTATTTGAATCTTCTATACACAAAGGTTTACTCAAGTTTTCTAATGAGAGAGTATTCGCATAGAGTGCCATTTCTTCAAGCGGATTTATTATGAGTTTTTTTATAACTAATATAATAGACAGTGAAATCAAAAGCATTTTTATAATTTCAGTAAAAATAATTCCAATTGCGTTATTTTGTAAATTTTTATACAAGGGAGTTAAATCTGCAACTACAATTAATTTTCCAATAGGATATTTTTTAGAATTTATATTTTTATTTATAATAAACTCTTTTTTTATAATATCCTGATCTTTACTTTGCCCTTTACTTATCGTATTCCCATTGTTTTCAATAACTTGAGCATAAATTATTTTTTCACTTTTTATTAAATTATTTAAAAAAATATCTACGGAGATATAATCAACAGTCCATAAGGATTGGGATAATAGTGGAATTTGTTTTGTTTTAATATTGTCTAAACTTTTTTTAAAAGTTGTTATTTCATTTTTATATTGATTATTTATTTGAATATACACGGATATGCAAGTTATGACAAAACTAATTAAAAGTATTAATGATATTAATTTATAAGAAATTTTATTTTTCATAATCCTCTTTGCCGTTGTATTTTATTCTAATTATAACTATAGTATGTAAAAAATAGTATTAAAAGTTAATCTTAATTTAAATTATCTTTAAGAAGGATAGAAAATTATTTATGAACAAATAAAAAAGTGCTAATCCTAATTAATTGAGAAAACAAAATATATAAAGAAGCATATAATAGAAATAAACATTTTATTATAGGTATGTAAGAAATTACAATTGAAAGATATCATAAGTTAAAGATTTTAAGGTAAAAAAGCCAAATAAATGGTATTTAGCTGCTGAGAAAAGTTTAATATTTTTGTTAACTTTACTTTAAATCTAGTATATTTACAATAAATCTTTAAAATGTGAATAATAATATAATTCATTTATTTATATAAATTTCTCTTTACTATTAAAAACTAATTAAAAATCAATTAAAAACTAATTAATAATATTAATTAGTTTAATTGATTATCCTGACCTTGATTTTCTTTCTTGTTAAATAGAATTTTTGCCTTTGTTATGTCAATGTCGAACAAACTAATGTTAATAAGCTGAATAAAATAAGTATTGCGAAAAAACGGTACTTACATCTTATATTATTTTACATCAAAAATAAAATATGTATTTTTTTAACACTTTTTATTCAATACTTTTTGCTTTAATTTATTTGATTAGCTGATATTTATTAGAATGGAAGAAGTAGTTATGTTAATTAATTATATGAAAGTGATTGTATAAATACTTATTTTTTATATTATTATTATTTTATTAATAAACTTTTATATTAGGAATACTTGACAAATAATAAGCAATTTACTTTGATTTTCACTGAATATATCAATTGAGTATTGATATATTCAGTGTTTTATAATAATTATATGGCAATACTACAATATTGTATTTTATAATATAATAATTAATAAAATAATAATTTAGGTGGGGTATTATGAATAGAATAATGAGATTATGGCATATTTGGGGATCAGTAATTAGCTTATTTGCAATAGTGATATTTTTCACAACAGGCTATTTTATGAAAATACGAAGAGATTTTCCAATTGTAATGCCAAGTGGAGTAAGTGCAAAAAACGAGGAAGGAAAAAAGCTTAAGTATCAACATCTTTTAACACATGAAGAGATTTTAAAAGCGGTTATGGCTGAACCTAAAATGGGTGTAAAATCTTGGGATGATATTTATCATTTGGATTGGCGTCCAAAAAAATCCATGGTTAAGGTAAAAGCAAACAATCTAATGGAAGCACAAGTTAATACTGTTACTGGTGAGGTTGAGGAAGTTTCAAAAAGAAACTATGATTGGATTTCAAGGCTACATGCAGGTGAAATAGTGGGTCCCAATCAAAATATGAATGAAGAGAGTACTCTTAACTTAAGTTATTATTTTTTGATTTCTTGTTTTATTTTTATTTTTCTTATGATTAGTGGAGTTTATTTATGGCTTAAAAAGATGAAAACAATAGGATGGAAAAGTTTGTTAAGTGCAAGAGGTATTCATCTTTGGTTGACTCCTATTATAGTTTTACCCCTATTAATAACGGCATTAAGTGGCTTAGTTCTGCAATCAAAACACTATTTACCTGAATCCTTTTCTCCTAATGATGAGTATAAGCAAATTAAAAAAGCAGCAGTTATTGTTCCAAAGATTGAAATACCAGAGTTTTTAAGGATTCTAAAAACACATGCTGCTGCAAAAGAAGCAAATATCACCTCATGGAAAGACGTCTGGAGAGTTTATACTTATCCCCGTAGTGGTCATATGGTTGCTCGAGTATATAACAAACATGATATAGGTTATGAGGTTAGAATTAACTCTGTTACAGGGGAAGTTCAAAGAGCAATTCCAAGATATACTGATTGGATTGAAGACATACATGAAGGGCGTTTTTTTGAGAATAAGGCTTTTAGGTGGATGAGTTGGGGGGTGTTTTTAAGTACTCAAGTGTTATTTATTCTTGCTTTTATAAGTGGCGTGATTCTACTTATA
>Ga0209292_1006133_pt1 | contig 11963 bp, 8 predicted proteins | sample GOMGulsemesocosm_2_FD_184634 | JGI IMG/M metagenome (GOLD analysis project Ga0209292, IMG submission 184634) | Methane-oxidizing microbial communities from mesocosms in the Gulf of Mexico - GOM9C Gulf of Mexico (SPAdes) (version 2) | ecosystem: Environmental > Aquatic > Marine > Cold seeps...
TTAAAGGAGTCGTTTGGGGAAATGAAAACGGAAAGGTCTAATTTTAAAATGATTGAAACCTATTTTAGAAACAAAGATAATTTGTACCATTTTAGTGAAGTTATATCTAACAATACGGTTGGGTTTGACTACAAGCTTAAAAATGGTAAACTCAAGAATAGAAATGCGATTAGAATTCTAGAAATTAATCAATATCCAACTGAAGTTGTTCAAGAAGCTATGAGTATTTCTGAAGTATTAGACTTACGGAATTCTAAAGTGTAAATAGTGGAGTCAGTTTAAAATTGGCTATTTTTAGGTTAAATAGTTCGGTAGAAACTTAAAAAAAAGTATATTTTTTTAAGAAAAAAACACGTATAAAATGATTGGTGTCTAAACCGTTTTAGAAAAATAAAAACACATTATTATTTTGTCTTAAGGTTTTTGTAATAAACGTGTTATAAATTATTTTTTTTCAAAAAATATTTGGATACTAAAAAAAAGATGACATATCTTTGTGGCGCAAATGAAGAACACAAATATTATATTATCTATTATTATTGAAGTCGTGGTAATTAACCACAGCTAATAAGGATGGTATATGTCAAAATATAAATTTAAAGCCATCCATCAGGATGGCTTTTTTTTTGGAAAATATTTTAATTTGAGCTTGGACATTGTAATTGAAACATTTAAAAACAATAGTAAAATAGGTGTTTAGTAAGTGAAAAAATAATTTTAGAAACCACACAATAGCTAAAATGTGGTTCATATAAAAGCGTAAAGACAACATAATTTTGGACAAACAAAAAATGAAAAATAAAAATAACAACAACAGTATCATGACAAGCTTAGCACTAGTCATTATCATTTTAGTCATTATTATTTTACCTCATGGGTGAGAACGGAATTATATTGGAATAATATGAACGCCCTTCTCACTATAGAGAAGGGCGTTTTTTTTGAATTAAAAATTAAATAAATAGAGTAAATATCATGTATTACAACAACGACACAGTATTATTTTTAGATGGAAATTGGATAAAAGCCAAAGAAGGAAAAACCAATCTTTACAGCCAAACACTTCATTACGGTGCAGGTGTATTTGAAGGCATAAGGTCATATAAGACAGAAGATGGTGCTAAAATTTTTAAAGCTAAAGAGCATTATGAAAGGTTACATTATTCCGCAGAAAAAATGCATATCAAATTAGGTTATACAGTTGAAGAACTAACCCAATTAACGTATGAATTACTTGAAAAAAATGAGTTAGAAAATGCATATATCCGTCCATTGGTTTACTTAGGCGAAAACATGCAATTACAGCCAACTAGCAAAGTACATGTAATGCTTTGTGTTTGGGAATGGGGTAGGTATTTAGGAAATACTCAGCTCAAATTGATGACCTCAACCTTTCAAAGACCCAATCCCAAGTCTTGTTTTGTTGAGGCTAAAGTAACCGGACACTACACTAATTCGATTTTAGCAACGACTGAAGCTAAACAAAAAGGGTTTGATGAAGCTTTATTACTTGACATGAACGGTAATGTAGCAGAAGGGCCTGGAGCTAACTTTTTTTATGAGAAAGACGGAAAACTATATACAGCACCACTTGGCAATATTCTATCTGGTATTACCCGTCAAACCATATTTGAATTAGCTGAAGAGCTTGGTTTTGAAGTGATAGAAAAGTTTTTTACACCTGAAGATATTTATGAAGCTGATGGTGCTTTTTTCACAGGAACAGCTGCTGAAGTTGCAGCAATTGGAAGTCTTGATAACCATACATTCAGTTTACCATGGGAAGAAACCATTGGATACGAATTAGCCTTTGCCTATCAAAATAGAGTGCAAAATAAGGAGTTAAGACGATTTGAATTAGTGTAAAACAACCCGTCAGTTCCCTTCTGTTCTTGATACATTCCGACATAAAAGTCGAAACACTCGAACTGACAGGGAGATGGATGAATATTAAAAATTTAATAAAATGGAATTAAATAAGTACAGTAAACGCGTTACGCAAGACGATTCGCAACCAGCAGCAAAAGCAATGCTACATGCCATTGGTTTAACAAAAGAGGATTTTAGTAAACCTTTTGTAGGTATTGCCAGCACTGGTTATGAAGGTAATCCTTGCAATATGCATTTAAATGACTTGGCCCTTGAAGTTAAGCAAGGCACAAAAAATGCCAATTTGGTAGGGTTAATCTACAACACTATTGGTGTAAGTGATGGTATTTCAATGGGGACTCCAGGTATGAGATATTCGTTACCATCAAGAGATGTTATTGCGGATTCAATGGAAACGGTAGTTGAAGGGATGTCTTATGATGCCTTAGTAACAGTAGTTGGTTGTGATAAAAATATGCCTGGCGCTTTAATGGCCATGTTAAGAACTAACAGACCTGGCGTCTTAGTGTACGGCGGTACAATTGCATCAGGTTGTCATAAAGATAAAAAGTTAGATATCGTTTCTGCTTTTGAAGCTTGGGGACAGAAAGTGGCCGGTAAAATGGACAATGAAGAGTATCAAAGTATCATAGAAAAAGCTTGTCCAGGTGCAGGTGCTTGTGGTGGTATGTATACGGCTAATACTATGGCATCTGCCATTGAAGCTTTAGGGATGTCATTACCCTATAATTCTTCTAATCCAGCTTTAGGTAAGGAAAAGAAAGCAGAGAGTATAAAAGCAGGAGAAGCTGTGAGATTGTTACTAGAAAAAGACATCAAACCGAAAGACATTGTGACAAAAAAAGCAATGGAGAATGCCATACGGTTGGTTACTATAATGGGAGGTTCAACAAACGCTGTACTTCACTTTTTGGCTATTGCTAAAACTGCAGAAGTAGAATTTACTTTAGCCGATTTTCAACGCATAGCAGATACTACTCCTTTTTTAGCTGACCTCAAACCAAGTGGCCAATTTTTAATGGAAGATGTACATGAAGTTGGTGGAGTGCCAGCGGTTTTAAAATATTTGTTAAAAAATGACCTTTTACATGGAGACTGCTTAACTGTAACAGGAAAAACTTTAGCTGAGAATTTAAAAAATGTTCCCGATTTATTGGAAGGACAACACGTGATAAAAACACTAGAAAACCCAATTAAAGATACAGGTCATTTAAGAATATTAAAAGGAAACCTATCTCCTAAAGGTGCAGTTGCTAAGATAACAGGTAAAGAGGGGTTCAAATTTACAGGAAAAGCTAAAGTATTTGAATCAGAATATGAAGCCAATGATGGTATAAGAGACGGTAAAGTTGGAAAAGGAGATGTAGTTGTAATTAGATATGAAGGACCAAAAGGTGGGCCAGGAATGCCTGAGATGTTAAAGCCAACTGCTGCTATTATTGGTGCTGGTTTGGGTAATGACGTGGCCTTAATCACAGATGGCCGATTCTCAGGAGGAACGCATGGTTTTGTAGTGGGGCACATTTCACCAGAAGCGCAAGTTGGAGGGCCTATTGCTTTTGTGAAAAATGGTGATTTGATTACAATTGATGCTATTAAAAACACCATTGATTTTGAGGTCTCAGATGAAGAATTAGCACAAAGAAAAGCCAATTGGAATCAACCTGATTTAAAGCACAAAAAAGGAGTGCTCTACAAATATGCTAGAACAGTGTCATGCGCCTCAGAAGGATGTGTAACTGACGAATTTTAATTTAAAACTTAAATCCATAATAACATGGAAACTTTAGAACTAAAAAACAAGATAAAAACAAAAAAGCGATTAATGACTGGTGCCCAAGCTGTGGTTCAGTCATTAATTGAAGAAGGTGCTGAACTTATGTTTGGTTACCCAGGAGGGGCTATTATGCCTGTTTATGATGCACTTTATGATTTTGAAGACCAAATTAAACATGTGTTAACAAGGCATGAACAAGGTGCTGCGCATGCCGCACAGGGTTACGCCCGAGCCACAGGAAAGGTTGGGGTTTGCATGGCAACTTCTGGGCCAGGTGCCACTAACTTAATTACTGGTGTTGCTGATGCGCAAATAGATTCAACACCTTTAGTATGTATTACAGGGCAAGTGTCTAGTCTATTATTGGGGACTGATGCATTTCAAGAAACTGACGTAGTTGGTATATCTATGCCTGTGACGAAATGGAATTTTCAGGTGACCAAAGCAGAGGAGATACCAATGGCTATTGCCAAAGCGTTTTACATTGCTAAAAGTGGAAGACCAGGACCTGTACTCATAGATATTACAAAAGATGCTCAATTTGGAGAGTTAGATTTTGATTACAAACCGTTTACAGGAATGAGAAGCTATTTTCCAACACCTAAACTTCAGGTAGATAAAGTTAAAGAGGCAGTTGAACTGATTAATGGAGCTAAAAAACCTTTTGTTTTATTTGGTCAAGGTGTGCTTTTATCAAAAGCTGAACACCAATTTAAAGCTTTTATTGAAAAATCTGGAATTCCATCAGCATGTACCATGTTAGGATTATCCATTTTAGAGTCCGACCATTATTTACATGTTGGAATGTTAGGTATGCATGGGAATTATGCCCCCAATAAGTTAACGAATGAATGTGATGTATTAATTGCAATAGGTATGCGTTTTGACGATCGTGTAACAGGGGACTTAAGCAGATATGCCAAGCAAGCCAAAGTGATTCACTTGGATATTGATCCTGCTGAGATAGACAAAAATGTGAAAACAGATGTTGCTGTAATTGCTGATGCTAAAGAAAGTTTAGCAGAGTTAACCGAATTGGTGAATCAAAAAGAACACACCGATTGGTTAAATGAATTTAGATTATTAGAAGAAGAAGAACAAAAAGAAGTAATTAATGAAGAATTAAACCCATCAACAGAAGTGATGAGTATGGGAGAGGTAATTCACCAAATCAATGAGCTGTCTGACAAAAAGAATATTATAGTTACAGATGTGGGGCAACATCAAATGATGGCATGTAGATATGCAAAATTCAAAGAAACTAGGTCTATGATTACGTCTGGTGGATTAGGAACCATGGGGTTTTGTTTACCTGCAGCAATTGGTGCAAAAATGGGGAAGCCAAACGAACAAGTTATTGCCGTGATGGGAGATGGTGGTTTTCAAATGACCATTCAAGAATTGGGTACTATACTTCAATGTAAAACACCTGTAAAAATGGTAGTACTTAACAATGAGTTTTTAGGTATGGTTAGACAATGGCAAGAGCTGTTTTTTGATAAAAGATACGCATCAACTCACATGATTAACCCCGACTTTCAAACCATAGTTAAGGGGTATGGTATTACTACAAAAAAGGTTGATAAAAGAGATGATTTACAAGCTGCTATTACAGACATGTTAGCCCATGAAGGGTCATACTTTTTAGAAGTAATGGTAGGTAAAGAAAATAACGTATTTCCAATGATTCCAACAGGTTCTGCAGTGTCAGACATAAGATTAAAATAGAATAAAATGAATGATAAAAGATTTAAACTATCCGTTTTTACGGAGAATATGCCAGGGATGCTCAACCGAGTAACCATCATATTTACTAGGCGAAAAATAAATATAGAAAGGCTAAATGTACAAGAAAGTGAGGTGAAAGGTGTGTCAAAATTTAAAATAGTCATACACACCAGTGAAGCACAAATTATGAAGATCACCAAACAGTTGGAGAAACAAGTAGATGTTTTAAAGGCTTACTACCACTCTGAATCTGACATGTTATTACAAGACCTAGCAGTCTCAAAAATTGCTCAAAACTCAATTAATTAATCAACAAAGAATAAAACAAAAATGAAAAATTATTTTAACACCTTATCACTTAGAGACCAGTTGATACAATTAGGTAAATGTGATTTTATGGATGCGTCTGAATTTAAAAACGGGACAAAAGCATTAGCGGGAAAAAAAATCGTCATTGTTGGGTGTGGTGCTCAAGGATTAAATCAAGGGCTAAATATGAGAGATTCTGGCTTAGATGTGTCTTATACTTTAAGAGAAGGTGCCATAAAAGAACAACGTCAATCTTTTAAAAATGCGACTGAAAATAAATTTAACGTTGGTACGTATGAAGAAATGGTACCAACTGCCGACCTAGTAATTAACCTTACGCCAGACAAACAACATACTTCAGTTGTAAATAAAGTAATGCCTCTAATGAAAAAAGGCGCTACTCTATCTTACTCTCACGGTTTCAACATTGTTGAAGAAGGTATGACGATTAGAGAAGATTTAACTGTAATTATGATGGCACCTAAGTCACCTGGTTCAGAAGTAAGAGAAGAATATAAAAGAGGATTTGGTGTGCCTACTTTAATCGCAGTTCATCCAGAAAATGATCCTGAAAACAAAGGTTTTGAACAAGCTAAAGCTTATGCCGCTGCTACTGGTGGTGACAAGGCTGGTGTGCTTAACTCGTCATTTGTAGCAGAAGTAAAATCAGACTTAATGGGAGAGCAAACTATACTTTGTGGTGTGTTACAAACGGGGTCTATTTTATGTTTTGATAAAATGGTTGAAGAAGGTTTAGATAAAGGTTATGCTGCTAAATTGATCCAATATGGTTGGGAAACTTTAACTGAAGCTTTAAAGCATGGAGGTTTAACCAATATGATGGACAGACTATCTAATCCAGCGAAAATTAAAGCTTACGAATTGTCTGAAGAGTTAAAAACTATCATGACACCTTTGTTTACTAAGCACATGGATGATATTATGTCTGGTCAATTTTCTGCAGGAATGATGAAAGACTGGGCTAACAATGATAAGGATTTGTTAAACTGGAGAAAAGCAACTGGGGAAACAGCTTTCGAACAAACAAAAATTAGTGACAACCCAATTAGTGAGCAAGAGTTTTTTGACCACGGCACTTTATTAGTCGCATTTACTAAGGCTGGTGTTGAATTGGCTTACGAAACAATGACAAATTCAGGTATTAAAGCAGAATCGGCTTATTACGAATCATTACATGAAACACCATTAATTGCAAATACCATTGCCCGTAAAAAGTTATATGAAATGAATAGAATCATTTCTGACACCGCAGAATATGGTTGTTATTTATTTGACCACGCTTGTAAACCATTGTTAGCGGACTTTATGAAAAACATAAAAACAGATGTAATTGGTAAATCATTTTCTACGGGGAACTTTGCTGATAATCAAAAATTAATCGCAGTAAATCAAGCTCTTCGACATCACCCTATAGAATTTGTTGGTGCTAAATTGAGAGCATCTATGACCGCTATGCAAAAAATAAACTAATGATAACGTCAACACAATTTATTACTTTAAATAATGTAACAAAAACAGCATCCCTTCTGAGGGATGTTGTTTTAAAAACGCCTTTACAAAAGAATCAGTACTTGTCTGATAAATATGGAGCAAACATTGTTTTTAAACGTGAAGATTTACAGGAAGTCAGATCTTATAAAATAAGAGGTGCTTATAATAAAATTTCATCCTTAACGGCTGACGAATTAAAACAAGGTGTTGTGTGCGCGAGTGCTGGCAATCATGCCCAAGGTGTAGCCTATTCTTGCTATACAAAAAAAATAAAGGGTGTTATATTTATGCCGACTCCTACACCTAATCAAAAAATTGAGCAAGTAAAAATGTTTGGTGGTGATTATGTAGAGGTTGTTTTAACAGGAGACACTTTTGATGATGCCTCAGAAAGTGCAATGACCTATTGTACTGAAAATAAGATGTCGTTTGTACACCCATTTAATGACTTAAAAGTGATTGAAGGTCAAGCGACCATAGCGTTAGAAATCTTAGAACAATCCAAAATACCTATCGATTATTTGTTTTTACCGGTTGGAGGTGGTGGGTTAGCTGCGGGTGTAGCGAGCATATTTAAAACATTGTCGCCGAATACAAAAGTGATTGGTGTAGAACCTGAAGGCGCACCATCAATGTCAACTTCATTAAGTAATGGAATAAATACAAAAATAGAAGATATTAATAAGTTTGTTGATGGGGCTTCTGTCCAAAAAGTGGGCGATTTAAATTTTGATATTTGTAAACATAACTTAGATGACATGGTTACAGTGCATGAAGGGGAAGTGTGTCAATCTATTTTAGATTTGTATAATAAAAATGCAATAGTAGTAGAACCAGCGGGGGCGTTAACAACAGCTGTGCTAAAACAGTTATCAGCTGAGATAAAAGGCAAAAATGTAGTGTGTTTAATTAGTGGGTCTAATAACGACATTACCCGAACTGAAGAAATAAAAGAACGTGCCTTACTTCATTCAGGGCATAAACATTATTTTATCATACGGTTTCCACAAAGAGCTGGAGCCTTACGTGAATTTTTAGCTGAGATATTAGGTCCAAATGACGACATTACACATTTTGAATATTCTAAAAAGCATAACAGAAATTCAGGGCCTGCGGTAGTTGGTATAGAACTGGACAATCCCAGTGATATTGATGGTCTCATCCAAAAAATGAAAATAAAAAAATTCTTTGGTGAATACCTTAATGACAATCCTGATTTGTTTCAAATATTGGTTTGATTTAAAAATTGTTAAATATAAAATCGAATCACTTTTAAACCCAGAAGTGTAGTATCTTTACCAGCTACAATTCAATGATTAAACTGAAGTTTTTTATTAAAGCACCTATGATATATAAGTTATTAAAGAAACCATTTTTTGGAAAATTTATGGTTAAATGGAGAAATCCTTTGACTGAGATGGAACAAAAAGAATGGGAGCGATTTGCAGTTAAAAGTAAATCAGGAAGTTTAATACAAGGCATGTTTGCTAAAACAGCACAGGAATGCGCAAAGGGAACTATTGTATTAGGCCACCCAATGGGAAAAGAGGCTAAAGGTTATTTTTTAAAAAGAAATTACACCCATTTGTTGCGAGATAATGGTTTTAATACGATAGTTTTTGATATCAATGGATTTGGTGAAAGTTCGCATGGTAATTTCTCTTATTTTGATGATATCACTGCCGTAAGTAATAAAGCAAAAGAAATAACACCTGACTTACCAATTGGTTATCATGGTATTTCTTTAGGGGCTATGTATTCTACAGTTTCATTTTCAGATGTCAATCATAAATTTGATTTTGCTATTGTGGAAAGTAGTTCAACAACATTAGCCGAATTTTGGAGCCAATTCCCTTTTGCTTATAAAGTCTTGAAAACGATAAGTACTGTCATGCCTAAATATGAAAAGAAGATTGATTTTAAAGAGAGAGTAAAGGAGGTGAAGCATTTACAGTCTATTTTATATATTTATTCAGAAAGTGATAGTTGGGTCCCTATTCAAATGGGAAGAACATTACAAGAAAATACGAATGTTTCAACTGAATTTTGGTTAGCGAAAACTGCAGAACATGCTGAGGTAATGAAATCATCTGACAAGGAAGTATATCAAGAGCGTATTTTAGAGTTTTTCAATCAAGAAATTGTTAAGTATAATACTCGTAAGGCATAAAAGGCAAGAAGAATTAAACCCTTTTTCCTATTTCAATAGCTTCCATGTTTTTTAATTGATTGCCGTGTACTTCAAAACGTAACAATGTTTTTACTTTGTGAAACCCTTTAAAACCGCAAGCACCTGGGTTTAACCACATGGCATTTATGGTTTTATCGAATTGAACTAATAGTATATGAGAATGACCACATACAAAAACATCAGGTTTCTCTTTTTTAATTTGAGGATAAGATTGTTGTCTGTATTTATAAGGTTTTCCACCTATATGTGAAATTAATATTTTCATATCCTCACACATAAAGGCTAAGTGCTCAGGCCATGCTAATCTTATGTTATGGTCGTCAATGTTTCCATGGATACCTCTTACTGGTTTAAAGGCTTCTAGTTGAGTAATTACGTCCATACTACCTACATCACCAGCATGCCAAATTTCATCTACATCTTTAAAGTATTCGAAAACACTAGGGTCTAAATAACCATGTGTGTCTGATAGTAAACCGATTTTTTTCATTTGTAAACTAGGTTGTAAAAAGGTGAATTGGTAGCAAAGGTATTATAGGCGTGTCGCTAAAACAATAGCTTTTTTATATTGAGTCGTATTGCCTTCCAAGTCAAATATGTTAAATAATACAATGTAAGACCCAATATTGGCTTTAGTACCATTATCATTTATACCATCCCAAGACATTAGTCCGCTCATTCCTGGGAAAAAATTATCTTTTAATTCTTTAATCAATCTACCTTGGGTGTCGTGAATAGTAACATCCATTACATTGTCAGGATTTGTAAATTGATAATTAATAAGTAAAACATCTTGATAGCCATCATTATCTGGAGAGAAAATAGTTGTTTCAATTGTAATATCCCCTATTGCATTTGGATCTGCAAACTGAGAATTTTTATAGCCAGGCGTTCCCCATTCAACCACTTCAGAAGCAGTGTGCCAATTGTCTTGTGAATCACTTTTAGCATCAAACGAAAGTCTTTCTAAAGATTTCCCATCAGTATTAGTTAATAATTCAAAGTGATAATCTTCATCATAATGAACACGGTCTATAGTTTCTTGGTTTACATTTAATAAAATAACCGTTCCTGAATCATTAGGGTAGGTGGGCAAATCAGTTTCAATAAATCGCCCGATCCCATAAGTTGAGAAATCGGTAATAATAGTGGAAGAGTCTTCAGTAATAGTGAAATACTCACCGGGTAAAAATAGGTGTTGAATGGTAGAGATAGGTTTGAAATTGTCTATTATTCCATCATCAATATTTGCAAATTTCAGATCTCTTAACGATAATATTTTATCAGAAATATTAACAACCTCTATATAGTCTGAACCTCCCGTAGCTGGATTAAACATGATTTCATTAATAATGATATCACCAATTCTTGTTGAATCCGGTAGTCCAAATTTAAAAGTAAAATCATCCATTTCTGTTGTCCAACAATTTACAGCGCCAGAAAGTGTAGCGGTATATATAACCCCCAGTTGCATCTGTTCAGTTAGAATTGATGCTGAGTTAAACGGAATGTATTCAGTGGAAATAGTATTCAAAGAAGGCGTTACTATTATACCAAAGGAAGATGTTAAATCAATGTTTTCATCAAATTCAAAAACCAATAATGTATCACCTTGCACCATATAGTTTGTGATAATTGGAGCGGAGATATCAGAAGTTGTAGAGAAAATAGAATTTTCAGTTCCAGGTGTCCCGCCTAATGTGTTAGTTGAAGCAGACCAGTTTGTTTTATCACTACATTGGTTTGATAATCTTTTTCTTTCTAAAGACCAGCCTCCATCATCTTTATCTGTATCTTCATACCAAGAAAGATCATAAGAAATGGAATCTAATAAAATACCGGCATTGCTTTTAATAATGACAGCATCAGTAGAATTATTAAAAGATGGTAAATTGGTCTCAATGGCATTAGTTATACCGAATTGAATGGCGGCTCCATTATTAGTAATTAAAACATATTGATTTGGTTCTAGAATATAATTAGACAATGTAACAGACGAAACTGCATCACTAATAGTCCAATCTAATAAATCAAATGTTTTAGCTGAGTTATTATAAATCTCAATGTATTCATCTTCAGGTAAGCCAACGGCTGGTGAAAAATCCGCCATGACTTCTGTTATTAGTATATCTCCTATTAAAGCGAAATCAGGAACAAAGTATAAAAAGTTGTCCACTGAATTTATTAAGGTATTCGCTGCTAAGTCATCTACGTTTTCGGTTGTTAAAAAATAACTTGTATTATTCGTAAAAGGAGTCGAGAAAGTTAAATGAACTAAAGCTGAATTATTACCGTCTTGAGAAGCAGAAATTGGAGTGCCAATACCGTTGTCTAAGGTGTAATTTGTAATCGTTTCTACTGAGGCTTGATCCATGTTTTCACTAAATAGTACATCAACTTCAGTGTTTGACAGTGCAGTTGCACTTTGCACAGTAGGTAGTATGTCATCTATAAATGCGGTACCGGTTACAATAAAATCATCAAAATAAAACTTTTCAGAACGTGAAGCAATATACGTACATTGAACACCTGAATGGCTTGAAGATGGATGGGTGT